>Ga0233444_10004502_pt1 | contig 13294 bp, 10 predicted proteins | sample SI_124_October20_6_FD_182792 | JGI IMG/M metagenome (GOLD analysis project Ga0233444, IMG submission 182792) | Seawater microbial communities from Saanich Inlet, British Columbia, Canada - SI_124_October2016_10_MG | ecosystem: Environmental > Aquatic > Marine > Inlet | place: Canada: British...
GAAAAAATATCATTAGAAAAACCATAAGCACCTCCAACAATAAAGACTAAACGTTTCTTACCAGTTTGCATTAATGAAGTTAGTTTTTCAGAAAACTGTAATGACGAGAAATCTTTCCCCTTATCATCAAGTAAAATAATGTAATCAGATATTTCTAACTTGTTAAGAATTAATTTACCTTCCATTTTTGCTAACTCTGTTTTAGTAATTTTTTTAGAATTTTTAATATTTTGAAGTTCAATAATTTCAAACTTAGAGTAGTGTTGTAAGCGTTTTTGATATTTTAAAATTCCTTCTATCAAATATTGCTGATTTGTCTTTCCTATTACTAATAATACAATTTTCATTTTTTGTATTTTTGACAATAATAATAATTTTAATATGAATACTAACAAACTCAGACTCTTTATAGAAACCTCTTTAAAAGAGGATTTAGGCGATGGAGATCACACTTCAATGGGTTGTATTCCAAAAAATGCTACAAGTAGTGCAAAATTATTGATTAAAGATAATGGAATAATTGCTGGTATTGAACTTGCAGTAATGATTTTCAAAATTATAGATAATACTTTAGAATTTAATACAAATTTAGAAGATGGAGATTCAGTTAAAAGTGGAGACATCGCGTTTATAGTAAGTGGTAATGCAAGGTCAATTCTATCAGCAGAGCGATTAGTTCTTAATTGTATGCAAAGAATGAGTGCCATTGCAACAAAAACAAATTATCTAAACTCATTAATTTCACATACAAAATGTAAATTATTAGATACAAGAAAGACAACTCCTTTAAACAGAATAATTGAAAAATGGGCTGTTTTAATTGGAGGGGGATTAAATCATAGATTTGGATTATTTGATAAAATCATGATTAAAGATAATCATATTGATTTTGCTGGAGGTATACATGAAGCTATCAATAAATCAAAATCTTACATCTCTAACAACAAAAGAGATCTTGAAATAATAGTTGAAGCAAGAAATATTGATGAAGTTAAGCAGATTCTCAAAGAAAAAGGAGTGAAACGCATACTGCTTGATAATTTTGATTTCGAAACAACAAAAGAAGCTACAAGATTAATAAAAGGTAAGTGTGAGAGTGAATCGAGCGGCGGTATTACTGAAAAGACAATCATAAAATATGCAGAATGTGGTGTAAATTATATTTCTGTGGGAGCTCTTACACACTCAGTTTTAAACTTTGATTTAAGCTTAAAAGCGATATAATGCTTAAAACTATTGCAAGTTTTACTAAGAAAATAAAACCCCCAGGATTCTCAGGATTAAGCATCTATGATGTTACTATTTTTTTTTGGAAAGGATTAATGGAAGGAGCTATAACAACTCGAGCATCATCACTCGCTTTTAATTTTTTTTTAGCCTTCTTTCCATCAATTATTGTTCTTTTCACACTTATCCCTTATATATCAATTGATGGATTACAAGACACACTGTTAGAAATAATTTCTGTAGTACTTCCTCCTTCAACTAACGAGATAACATTTAAATCGATTGAAGATATAGTAAATAATCCAAGAGGGGGACTTCTTTCTATTGGTTTTATTTTAGCCTTATATTTCTCAACTAATGGTATAAACTCATTAATTGAAGCGTTTAATGCTTCATTTCATATTAGAGAAAATCGACCAATAATTAAACAAAGAATTTTATCACTGTCATTAACTATTCTTTTATCCTTAGTCCTTTTAGTAGCCTTGACATTAATAATTTTTAGTAAATCAACAATTATTTATTTAATAAATATAAATATTTTGACCAGCTTAGAAGCAGAAATAATTTTGTTTGGAAAATGGTTTATCATCTTACTTTTACTTTTTTTTGCAATATCTATACTTTTCCACTTGGGTCCTGCTATAAAGAGTAAATGGAAATTGTTTACACCAGGATCAATATTTGCGACCTTAGGAGTCATTATTACATCAGCTGGTTTTAATTATTACATAAACAATTTTTCACAATACAATAAAGTTTACGGTTCAATAGGAACACTAATGATAATACTGATATGGATGTATTTTAATTCCATAATTCTTTTAACTGGTTTTGAGCTAAATGCAAGTATCTCAAATGCTAAAGAAAAAAGTCAGGTTTTAGATTAGTAATTGTAAATTCGCATATAAATTTAAAAATTCATTATGAAAAATATCTTACTTTTCGTATCGTTCGCTTTATTTACGACAACCTATGCTCAAGAAAATCTAAATAGCTCAACACCTTTATCAGATAATTTAACCGTAAAATACGATCCTCTTTCTAAACCAAATACATATCAAAATAATGATAATCCAAATTATTGGAAAAACAAAATGCCAAATAAAGCATATTGGCAACAAGATGTGTATTATAATATCAAAGCAAAAATTGATGAAGAAACTGATATAATCAGTGCTACACAGCAACTTATTTACACAAATAATTCGCCTGACGATTTAGATGTAGTTTATTTTCATTTATATCAAAATGCTTTTCAACCTGACTCATATCTTGAAGAATTGCAATTACAAAATGGTAAGCATCCCAAATATGGAAAATATGAAGCTGAGAAGCTAGGCACCAAAATTGATTATTTGAAAATAAATGGACGAAATGTAAAAACTGAACTTGATAATACTATCTTAAAAGTCTACTTACCAGAAACTCTAAAATCAAATATGAACGTTACATTTGATATAGCATTCAAAACTTATTTTGACAGTGGAGATATGAGAAGAAGAATGGCTATTTTCAATTCATGGGGATTTAAACATTATAACGGAGTTCACTGGTACCCAAGAATTTGCGTATATGACGCTAAGTTTGGATGGACTAAAGATCAACATCTAGGTAAAGAATTTTACGGTAATTTTGGAGGATTTGATGTAGAATTAGATTTTGCTTCTAACTTTGTTGTTGGAGCTACGGGTTTTTTACTAAACCGTAACAAAGTACTTCCAAAAGAACTGAGAGAGAAATTAGATATTAAAAACTTTAAAGATAAAAAATGGAACTCTACTCCATCTGTAATCACAGAATATAAAAAAGGAGAACGAAAGGTTTGGAAGTTTCATGCTGAAAATGTTCATGATTTCTCATTTACTGCCGATCCAACTTATCGAATTGGAGAAGCATGGTGGGAAGATAAAGTGTGTTATTCTTTAGCTCAAGAACCTCATGCCAGCAGATGGCAAAATGCAGCAGAATATGCGGCAAAAACAATTCAGGTTTTCTCTGAAGATTTTGGAAGGTACACTTATCATAAAATGATTGTAGCTGATGCAAGATCTGGTATGGAGTATCCGATGCTCACACTTGACAGTGGTGAGGATCCAGGATATAGAGGCCTTTTAGTACATGAAATTGGACACAATTGGTTTTTTGGACAAGTAGGTAATAATGAAACCTACCGAGCATTGTTAGATGAAGGGTTTACACAGTTCCTCACTGCGTGGGGTTTAATTAAAATTGATGGAGATTATCTTGTAACAAACAAATCACAAAATAAATATAAAGCAAGATTTGAAAAACCAACAAAAGCAATAGATAGCCGTGTTTACAATGCATACTTAAAAGATGCTACTAAATATGAAGATCCAGTAATTGCGACACATTCAGATTGTTTTAATGGAGCATTAAGACATGGTGGTGGATATAGACATGTATATTATAAAACTGCTTCAATGCTATATAATTTACAATATGTACTTGGAGATGAATTATTTCTAAATGCAATGAAGCATTATTTCAATACATGGAAAATGGCACATCCCTACACAGAAGATTTCAGAAATACTATCATACAATACACTAAAGTAGACTTAAACTGGTTCTTTGATCAATGGCTAGAATCTACAAAAAGAATCGATTATTCTGTAAAAGTAAAAGGAAACACAGTGATATTTAATAGAAAATCAAGAATGCAAATGCCTATTGATTTTACAGTTATTGCTAAAAACGGAGAGAGTTATCAATATCATATTCCAAATAATTGGTTTATTAAGAAAACAGATGCAAAAATTTTACCTAAATGGCATGGTTGGGATCTGATACATCCTGAATACTCTATTGATATCAATATTCCAACTGGAATAAATGAAGTGATAATTGATCCAACAAATAGATTAGCTGATGCCTACATGCCTGATAATAATTCAAATATTAATTCAACTTTAAATTTTAATGATAATTTATGGAAATATCCTGATTGGAAAAATTATGAAATCAAATATAGACCTGATGTTTGGTGGAATAACTATGATGGCATGAAAATAGGTGCAAATATAATTGGTGGATATATGAACCATCACCATTTATTTGATGCAACATTTTGGATAAACACATCAAACTTTCAAGATGAAAATATTACAAAAAATGATGAATATGATCGATACTCATATCGTTTTAAGTACAATACTAACTTAGACCACATCTCGCTTAAAACAAGATTTAAGGTAGAAACGCAATTCTTAGCTGGTTTATATACAAATAAGTTAAGCTTAATCAAGTCGGCTAAAGATGATGATAATAAAATCAGTATTGATTTGATCTCATTCTACAGAACAAATAGCGGCTATTTAATAAATAGGGATTGGGAATTAAGAAAAATGAATAACAGAATAGATATAGACTTTGAACATAAATACAAGTATCATGAGGGAAGTGGAACATTAAATGTATTATTTCAATCCTCATCAATAGGCAGTGAGTATGATTATAATAAAATAACTTTTATAGCAAAAAATAATAACTCACTTAAAAAAATTAAAATAAAGACTAGATTATTCTTTCAATTAGGTAGCGGTACAAAATGGGCAGAAGAAAGCAAATTAAGTTTAGCAGGAGCTAATTATGAAGAAATGATGTCATCAAAGTTTACACGTGCTGACGGAATAGTTAACTCGGATAATTTTGTTTATGAATTCACTACAAATAAATTTCATTCTTCTGGAGGCCTAAATCTAAGGGGATATTCTGGATATCTAGCACCTGAATTTAATGAAGATGGTACAATTAAATCATTTGATTACAACGGAACCAGTGGTGCCGCGTTTAATACTGAAATAGATTTCACACATTACCTTCCATATGTTTTAAGAAATAATAAAATAAAATCATATTTATTTGCGGATGCTGGAATTATAACTTCAAAAAATATTACAGTTGAAAATTATAAAAATGCATTTTCTGATTTAAGAGCAGATGCCGGAATTGGTTTTACATACACTTTAGATAATTATGGACCTCTTGAATCAATTAATCCCTTTGTGATAAGATTTGATATGCCATTTTTTCTAAATAGAGCTCCAGCAACTGATGAAGATTTTTTACAAATGAGATGGTTAATAGGAATAAACAAGGCTTTTTAACATGAAACAAAAAATTTTAATAACTGGTGGAGCTGGATACATTGGGTCACATACATGTGTGGAGCTTTATAATTCAGGATATATACCTATTATAGTAGATAACTTATGTAATACATCAATTGATAATATCAAAGGAATAGAAAAAATAATTTCTAATAAAATAAAATGGTATAATATAAATTGTTGTGATATAAATGCTATGGAAAATGTTTTTGAAGTTGAGAAGATAACAGCTGTAATCCATTTCGCTGCATTTAAATCAGTTGAAGAATCTGTTGTTAATCCAGAAAAGTACTTTACAAATAACTTGAAATCATTAGAAGTTGTTTTAAATTGCATGTCTAAATATGATGTTAGTAATATAATATTTTCATCATCTTGTACAGTATACGGGACACCAGAAAACCTTCCTGTAAATGAATATGAAAAATTTAAAACTGCAGAATCTCCATATGGAGAAACAAAACAGCTTGGTGAAAAGTTACTGGAAAATGCCGATAATAATAGTATCTCTCTAAGATATTTCAATCCAATCGGTTCTCACTCTTCAGCATTAATTGGTGATCGTTCAGCTGATAAACCAGCAAATCTTGTTCCAATTATCACAGAAACTGCAATAGGAAAAAGACATGAGATTACTGTATATGGAGATGATTACAATACTAATGACGGAACAGCTGTTAGAGATTATATTCATGTAGAAGATTTAGCTTTAGCTCATGTTTCTGCCACAAGATATATCATAAAAAATTCTGGTAAATATGCATTTAATGTAGGAACAGGCAAAGGAACTAGTGTTTTAGAAGCAATTAAATCATTTGAAAAAACAAATAATATTTTAATAAATTATAAAATTGGTGGAAGAAGAAAAGGTGATATTGAAAAAATTTACGCAGATCCTAAACTTATAAAAGAAAAATTAAGCTGGGAGGCAAAAAAAACATTAAATGATGCAATGAAATCTGCATGGAGATGGGAAAGAAATAAAAAGTAGTTATAAAATATAATGAAAATACTTCACATTGCAACTGAAAAGAAATTTATTATACCTTTAATAAATATTGTGGATGATGATAATAATCACAGATATATCATTTTAACTAAAAAAAAAGATAAACAAAACAATATTCTTTTTTTAAATAAAAGAATTTATATTCTTAAATTATTATATGCATTAAACAATTGTGATAAAATCATTTTACATGGTCTGTTTAGTGATACTCTCATTAACATTTTGTTCTTTCAACCATGGTTAACCAAAAAATGCTATTGGTTTATGCTAGGAGGAGATTTCTACAATCCTAAAAAACAAAGTTTTATAAAAAAAAAATTTATTAAAAAGATTAAAAACTTTGTAACATATATAAAAGGTGACTTTGAATATGTAAAGAAAATTTATGGGTGTTCAGGTGAACTTTTTGAATGCTTTTTGTATCCAAGTAATCTATCTAAAAATTACACTGTAAATAAGAATTTAAAAGATACTATAAATATACAAGTTGGAAATTCTGCAGATCCAACCAATAATCACATGCAAGTATTTGACTTTTTAAGAAAATTTAAAAATGACAATATTAAAATCTACACACCTCTTTCTTACGGAAATAAAAACTATGCAAAGCTCGTAATATCTAAAGGTAAAAATATTTTTGGAGATAAATTTATACCTATAATAAAATTTCAAGAGAATTCTGAATACCTAAATTTTCTAACAAAAATTGATATTGCTATATTTGCACATGAGAGACAACAAGCTATGGGGAACATATTGACATTAATAGAATTAGGCAAAAAAGTATACTTGAAAGACAGTACAACTTCTTGGAAGTTCCTAAATGAAATAGGCTTAAAAATATTTGAATATAAAAATATAAATTTAGATAAAATAGAAACTATAGATAAAGAAAAGAATAGTAAGATAATAAAATCATTCTTTACAATAAATAAATATCAGAGACAACTCGAAAAAATATTTAATTAGAAACTCTCAAAATGACGTTAATATTAACAAAAAACGAAAAAAAATACTGGGATTTTATTAGAGCTTTACGATCAAATAAAAGCGTAGAAAACGGGTTTATTGATAAGGTACAAATCTCAAAAAAAGAACAAGAAATTTATATGAACAAATATAATGACAACTATTATGTTTGCTTAAATAAGCAAATTCCTTGTGGTTATATTGGAGAAATTAATGGAGATATACGATTATGTACTTCTCCTGAATTTCAAGGCCTAGGTGTGGGAACATTTATGATTAAAGAATTAACAAAAATTAAAAAAAATATCTTTGCTAAGATTAAAGTTGAAAATATAAGTAGTATTAAAGCATTTGAAAAGGCTGGTTACGAAAAAAAATATTTTCTCTTTGAACCAAAAAAAACTAGTTAACTTTGAATAAAGATATAATTGAAAAAATGATTCCTTTTAACAAACCTCCTTACACAGGAGATGAAGATCAGTATGTACTTCAATCAATGAAGAGTCCAAAAATTTCAGGGGACGGTTATTTCACTAAAAAATGTCAAAACTGGCTTGAAAAAGAATGTGACTCAAAAGTTCTATTAACAACTTCATGTACACACGCTTTAGAGATGGCAGCCATATTGCTTGAAATAAAGAAAGGTGATGAAGTAATAATGCCATCATATACTTTTGTTTCAACCGCTAATGCATTTGTTCTAAGAGGCGCTAAAATTATATTTGTAGATATTAGGCCAGACACTATGAATATTGATGAAAATAAAATTGAAAGCGCAATCACTAGTAAAACAAAAGCAATAGTACCTGTTCATTATGCAGGTGTTTCGTGTGAGATGGATAAAATAATGGTACTTGCCACGAAATATAATCTATTTGTTGTTGAAGACGCAGCACAAGCAGTTATGAGTAAATATAAGGGGAAAAAACTAGGTACAATTGGACATATTGGCACTTACAGTTTTCATGAAACAAAAAACTATACAAGTGCAGGAGAAGGAGGGGCATTAGTTATAAATGATTTAAAATTCATTAGTAGAGCAGAGATAATAAGAGAAAAAGGTACTAATAGATCACAATTCTTTAGAAATATGATTGACAAATACTCATGGGTAGATATTGGAAGTAGTTATCTCATGAATGATGTCAGTGCAGCTTTCTTGTGGGGTAATCTAAATAATGCTGATAAGATTAATAAAAATAGACTAGCAAGCTGGTTAAAATATAAAAGTGAACTTAAAGAGTTAGAAGAAAAAAAAATTATTCAACTTCCAACTGTTCCTAAAAATTGTATTCCAAACTCACATTTATTTTATATTAAAGTAAAGACATTAAACTTAAGAACAAAATTAATCAGTTATCTAAAATCAAATAACATACTTGCAACATTTCACTATATTCCTTTACATTCATCAATAGCTGGAAAGAAATTTGGTCTAATGAAAAATAAAGATAACCATACGACAACAGAAAGTGAAAAACTAGTTAGATTACCTATTTACTATGGAATTTCATCTAATGAACAAGATTATATTATAGATAAAATATATTCATTCTTTGATTTACAATGAAACATAAGATATTATCAACTTTATCTGTCTTGAAAAAAGATCCAGTTTTTATTTTAGGGAATCAAAAAAGTGGTACAACAATAATTGCTAATTTAATAGCACAAGCTACCAAGAAGTCATTAACATCGGATTTTAAAAGTGCAATAAAAAATAGTAGCTTACAACTAGAATTGGATTTTAATTTATTAAGTTTTAATGATTTTGTGCAGAGATATAGATATGAATTTTCAAAGGATTTAATCAAAGAACCTTTCTTAAGTTACTATATACCTCAGTTAATTGAAACATTTCCAAAGGCTAAATTCATATTAATAGTAAGAAATCCATTTCAAAATATAAGGAGCATCTTAAACCGATTAGAAATTCCTGGTGATTTAGAAAATATCAACTTTAATGACTATGATGAGATAAAAAAAACACCTGTTTGGAAATTAGCATTACAATCAAATATGTTTGGATTAAAAAGTTCAAACTATATTGAATCCATGGCTAATAGGTGGAACTATGTAGTTAATAGCTACTTAAGTAATTCAAACAACATAGTTATAGTAAAATATGAAGAATTTTTACAAAATAAAGCAGATTTTATTCAAAAATTAATAAAAGATATAAATTTAGATTACGTGCAAGATATCAAGTATAAAACTGAAATTCAATATCAAAAAAAGGGTAATAGTGATGTTGATTTGTCAATTTTTTTTGGAGACAACTACAAAAAAATTGAACGTATTTGCAAAACAAATATGAATAAGATTGGATATTAAGACAATAACTTAGATCTTAATTCATTTAAAAAAGATGTAATATCTTCTGATAAATTAAGTAAATATAAACTAGGTGTAAATATTATTATAGCTACAAAAGATTTATAAATAATATTAACTAGAGGAAAACTTATTGATGGCAATTTATTAATTATAACATATAATATGGCTAACAATAAAATCGTGTACAATGTCTTAACTGTAAAAGGTTGAATATTCAAATTTATTTTTAAAATAATTAGTCTAGTAAGATTAAAAATAAGAATAGAAATTGCAGTTGCCATTGCTGCGCCCTCAATACCAAATTTTTGTATGAAATAATAATTAGTTGCAATAGTTAGAAAAACTAAAAAAATGTTGGAATACAGATCATATTTGTAAAATTTAGAATTGATAATAATTTCACCATTCAAACCGCTTGCCAAATTAAAAAGTTGTGATATTCCAATATATAAAACAACATACTTTCCAACTGAAAATTTTTCAGGAAGAAGAGAAAAAACATCATCTATATTAAGCCAAACACAAATAAAAAATAAGCCTCCAATTATTAACTGGTTAATAGAAGATTTAGAATAAAGCGATTGAATCTTATCAATTTCATTTTTTTCACAAGCCTGTGAAATTAATGGTAATGAAATAGCTGAGATAGATTTTGAGGGAACCATGATTGCGTTACCAATGAAAAAAGCAACTGTATAGTAAGCTACCTGCTCTAAGTTTAACAAAGAAGCTAACATCATCATATCAATTCTTGTTACTATTAAAACAGAAACACCTCCTAATAATACAAAAAAACCATATTTAAAAATATCGACTAAATCTAAATTCTTAAAAGATAAAGTGAATGAAATTCGCTTATTCCTATGTTGAATAAATAAAAGTATAATAAATTTCAATACATATCCAAATAAATAAATCTTTAAAAAAAATGAAAAATCAAAAAAATTAAACCAATAAAGAGAAAGCATTACAATGCTATATAATTTCAAAAAGACTTCATTAATAAAAACAGGAGTTGATGCACTTAAAAACGAACGAGATATCGCGGTAAGTACTTCATAGAATCCAATAAAAAAAACTAATAAAATTATATAAAAGAAATTCTCTTTAAGTAAGCTACTAGCATTTAAAATTTCAAAAATTTGAGATTTAAATAACAGATAAGTTGTTAAAGCCAAAATAAAGCCTAATAATGGAGTAATTAAACTTAGAAAGAAAAGCTGCCCTTTATGTTTAATTGCAGGGAAATATCTTATAAAAATCTTGGGTATTCCAATAGTTGTAAATGTTGCAATAACAATAGCGTATGCTAATAAAATTTGAATTAATCCAAAATATTCAGGATTATCCTTAAAAGCATTTGGGTAGATTATAACAGTGTTAATAGCTCCAATTACCATTCCAAAATAGAAACTAATAGAATTTAAAAAACTTTGTCTTCTTACTATCCCCATTTAAAATTTATTTAAAAGATTAGCTAGTTTTTCTGTCAATTTATCTCTTGAAAATTGATCTGTATTTTGTACACCAAACGACAATTTATTATTAAAAACTTTGAGCAAATTCTCTTCAAGATCAACATCATCATAAGAAAAATATATTCCTGTTTTTGTAGAATTAATCAAATCTTTACTATCACTAATTTTTGGCCCAAAAGCAACAATTGGTTTTTTAATAGCAAAATACTCAAAAATCTTTCCAGGATAATTTCCAATACCACTTTTAGAATTAAATAATAAAAGTAACATTACACTTACTTGATTGTAATGTTTTATAACATTCTTGTGTGACAAATATTTTAGATCAACTATCTTATCTTTAAGAAAAGAAAAAGATTTTATTTGAATAAGAACTGAATTATCAATATTACCAGCTAAATGAATTTCTAATTTTTTGTTAAACATTGGATCTCTCTGACAAATATCATTTAGAGTTTTCCAAAAATGTATAGGGTTTCTAAGATGATTAAGGAGACCAAAATGACCAATGATAAACTTATCATTATCTTTTTTCTCAAAAACAAAATCTTCATCATCAAAACCATTAGTGATTAAATCAATATTTTTAGCACCTAAGCGCTTTAAATCATCTAACCAAGTCTTACTAACTGTTAATACAAGATCAGCTGTTTTGAGAACTTGATTTTCTAATTTTAAATGCTTAAGCTTTGAACGTTTAGATAAATTAAATTCTTCAAGAATATCTAATTCACTCCATGGATCTCTAAAATCTGAAACCCAGTTTAAATTAGGAAGCAACTTTTTTAATCCTAAACCAATTAAATGCATAGAATGTGGTGGACCTGTAGTAACAATACAATTAATACCTTCACTCTTAATTTTTTTAACTAAAAAATCAATAGAGGGTTTAACCCAATAAATTTTAGGATCTGGAATAAAAAAATTGCCTCTTATCCATTTTAGTAGACGATTTTTAAAAGAATTATTATTTAAAATTATACCTGAGCTTTGCACATTAGCTCCCTTTCCAAACAGCTTATCTTTAATTGAATAGGGTTCCCAAATTGGAATTTTCCATATCTCTGTATCATTTGAGATATCAGAGTATAAATCAAAATCATTAATTTCATTATATGGATTTTCAGGAGTAAAAATAATAGGCTTCCATCTATATTTAGGTAAATATTTTGAAAACTTTAACCACCTTTGAACACCAGATCCTCCTGCAGGAGGCCAATAATAGGTAATAATTAGTACTTTCTTCATTTATATTGTAATTCCCTAAAGGAAATTAAAAATAAAAGTAGTAATAAAATAATAGATGATGACATGGCAATCAGCTCTCCTGTTTTATATGATTGTGGTTCAAATTTAAATTCTATGATATGTTTTCCAGAAGGAACGTTCATACCTCTAAGCACATAGTTAGCACGGAAATGAGAGGTGATCTTTCCATCTAGATATGCATTCCAACCTTTGTCATAATAAATTTCTGAGAAAATTGCGATACTACTATTTACGGTATTTGAAGAATAGGTAAGATGATTTGGTTTATAGTCTGTTAAAACTATACTACTTCCTTCTTTTAAGAATAAACTATCATTTATTTGCTTTGAAAATCTAGAATCTACAATAGCAGTTTTTGATGGATTAAAATTACTTAGAGATGAAATTTCTTGATCAGCATTTTCAACAATATCTACATTGCTTACAAACCAGCAGTTTCCTAAAGCTGATTGATTTATTTGAACCTCTCCTCTTGAGGAAATAAAATATTTAGTATTTAACATATTAAGAACTGACATATTTCCTTTAGAAATATGATTCTCAATCAGTTCTTGATATCTTTTAAGTTTAGCACCATGATATCCACCAATAGATTTATGAAAATAAGATGTACTTGCATCATTAAATGTACTAACACTTTGGTTAAAAACTCTAAAGTTGGGATCTTTATCTTTTAAAATTTGAATATCAGCTTGAGATGGTTGATAAGGATTTTCAACTCTTTTCTTTCTACTAAAATTATCATCATTTAAATATCTTTTGTTAACAGTCCACATATCAGATACAATCAAAAAACCTATGATTAAAACAACATATTTTGACTTTAAATTATTTTTAAGAAAGATCCAAAGTGTTCCAAAAGTTAGTGC
>Ga0233444_10004504_pt1 | contig 13287 bp, 17 predicted proteins | sample SI_124_October20_6_FD_182792 | JGI IMG/M metagenome (GOLD analysis project Ga0233444, IMG submission 182792) | Seawater microbial communities from Saanich Inlet, British Columbia, Canada - SI_124_October2016_10_MG | ecosystem: Environmental > Aquatic > Marine > Inlet | place: Canada: British...
TAGTCGCATTAACAGAAAATATCAGCATCAATTGAAGCAGGACTACAGATAAGAAAAGTGGCCAGCGTCGTAACATGATTTAGCCTCCTAGATTATCTGCAAAACCGTTATTATAAGCGGTAATAAAAATGAAACGTAAGCGTTTATCTAATAAATGCCAATGATAAATTAGTAATTGAAGAGAGTCTGGGCGCAATGACAACCGAGTTAACGCAAAAGAAAATAACACAAGCAGACTGTCTATATGACTTGAATGATATTAATCAAGCACTCGATAAGATAGCAACGCAATTAAATACGCATTACGCAGGAAGGAAACCAGTTTTATTGTGCGTGATGAAAGGGGCCTTAGTGACAATGGGTCAGCTATTACCAAAATTGAGTTTCCCACTAGAAATCGACTATATTCATGCCTCACGATATGGTGATAATTTGGAGGGCGGAGATATAAATTGGCACCATAAGCCAAAAACAGCATTAACGAACCGTGACATCATTTTGATAGAGGATATTGTTGATCGTGGCGAAACACTGAATGTGCTGAGAGACTTTTGCATGGAAAATAAAGCAAAATCAGTCACATGTGTCACATTGGTTAATAAAGTTGACGTCGAACAATCGTGCCAACCGGCAGAATTTGTAGGGTTGAACGTGCCGAACCGCTATGTATTTGGCTTTGGTATGGATTACCAAGGTGACGCCCGACAACTCCCAGGTATTTATGCGTTAGCTGAGTCAGAACAATGAGCGAACTAGCGATTATTGGCGGTACCGGCCTCTCTAAAATAGATAAGCTAGTTGTGGTCAGCAAACATAATATAGAGACGCCTTTTGGCAGTACTTCGGCAGAGATTATTGAGGCCACACTGGATGATCAAACAGTCCTTTTTTTACCGAGGCATGGCGAAAAACATACGATTGCACCGCACAAAATCAACTACAGGGCTAATCTTTGGGCGTTACATTCTCTGGGCATTCGCAAAGTGGTCGCAGTTGCAGCTGTAGGTGGAATAAGTGCGAATGCTGGCCCTGAAACCCTAGTGTGTCCTGACCAGATTATTGATTATACTTATGGTCGAGAGCAAAGTTTTTTCAGCGACAATTTCTTAGCTGAACATCATATTGATTTTACCCACCCTTATACTGAGTCACTTAGGAAACAAGTCTTGATTGCGGCACGAAAGAATGACATTAGCATCATCGATAATGGTGTTTATGGCGCAACGCAAGGGCCAAGATTAGAAACGGCTGCCGAGATCAAACGAATGGCACAGGATGGCTGCAATTTGGTTGGAATGACGGGCATGCCTGAAGCCGCATTAGCACGAGAACTAGGCTTGGATTATGCTTGTTGCGCTCTAGTTGTGAACTGGGCAGCAGGCTTATCAGAGCAAGACAGTATCTTATCTGAAATAGAACAAACAATTGAATCAGGCATGACATTGGTTGAACAGCTATTAACAACGCTAATCAAGCAGAGTGGTTCAGCTTAAATAGGTGTTAGCTTTAATAACGCGCCGATATTAGGGTGGTCAAAGAAGTGCAGTTTACCGCTGCGTACGCGTCGGGTTTCTTTAAGGTAAGGTTTACGCTCGCCGCCGGTATCTGACCAATCATCCTGACGTAAAGCACGATCCAATTGTAAATCAATGGTGGCATACAAATAGGTGCCTTTATGCAAACGAACACGACCATCAACTAAATTACTGTTAATGGCAATGGACTTAGCATTCGCTTTAGTCTTTACCGGTTGCTTCCAAGATTGATGATAATGGACCTGATAACGCCGCGAATTTCTTAATTTAGCTGCTGAATCAAGGAGTGTGCTGTTAGCTGCGGGTTGGATCATGTCATCGGTTGAGTTAGGCGTGTACGTGGTATTAGGCACCCTAGCGATAGGCGCTAATTCATCGCTGACAGAATCGAGCTGTTCGAAGACAATCAATTCAACGTGATACCACTGCTCAGCAGAAGTAGCCTGACTCAATGCCATTAAACCAACGAAGCTGAGGGTTTTTAGCAAGAGAAAAAAAGAGGTCGATTGATATCTAAGTTTTAGCATAGCGCCTATTGTGCGATCGACGGGCAAAAATGTCCAAGGGAAATCATAAAAGGGCCTTAATTTGCTGTTATGATACGTCAATAAATAAATGGAATAGTAGGTGACACACATGTTTGGTTTTTCTGAGTTTGCAATAGCCGTTCTTTTCTTCGTTATTGTTGCGATTTATATGGGCGTGAAGTCCGTGCAACAAGGACGAGAATATACCGTGCAGCGCTTTGGGCGATATACCCGTACATTGAGACCTGGCTTACGTTTCATTGTGCCAATTATGGATAGTGTGGGTGCCAAAATAAACATGATGGAACAAGTCTTAGATGTGCAGTCTCAAGAGATTATCACTAAAGATAATGCCATGGTCAGAGTGGATGGAGTGGTGTTTTTTCAGGTCGTTGATGCTGCTAAAGCTGCTTATGAAGTCAATAACTTAAACAATGCGATTTTAAATCTGACTATGACGAATATCCGGACAGTGATGGGCTCTATGGACTTGGATGAATTGCTATCAAAAAGAGATGAAATTAATGCACGTCTTCTAAACGTCGTTGATGATGCAACAACCCCATGGGGAGTTAAAGTGACCCGGATTGAGATTAAAGATATCGCGCCGCCCGCGGATCTGGTTGAAGCTATGGGTCGTCAAATGAAAGCTGAACGTGAAAAACGTGCCAACATTCTTGAGGCGGAAGGGTTTCGTCAAGCTGAGATATTAAAAGCAGAAGGTGAAAAACAAGCAGTCGTATTGGATGCTGAGGGCCGTCGCGAAGCGGCATTTCGAGATGCAGAAGCCCGTGAACGTTTAGCTGAAGCCGAAGCGAAAGCAACCACGATGGTGTCAGATGCGATAGCTGGCGGTAACGTACAAGCCGTGAATTACTTTGTTGCTCAGAAATATGTTGAAGCATTAAAGGATATGGCATCAGCCGAAAATCATAAAGTGATCTTTATGCCGCTAGAAGCAAGTAGTTTCATGGGATCATTAGGTGGTATTGCCGAATTAGCAAAAGATGCTTTTGGGAACAAAGGAGCCTAATATGCCATTTGTTTTAGATTATTGGCATTGGTACATTCTTGGCGTTGCCTTAGTGACTATAGAGATGCTAGTTCCCACTTTTTTTGCGTTATGGATTGGTATTTCGGCCTTGTTGACAGGAACAATTCTCTATTTTGTGCCGTCGTTAGCATGGGAATACCAAGTTTTAATATTTGCGATTCTATCTGTTGTGAGTGTTGTGACTTGGCATCAATATTATGTCAAAAACCCAATTGCAACGGACGAGCCGTTATTAAATCGACGTGGCGAGCAATATATTGGACGCATTATTACGATAAAAGCGCCGATAGAAGATGGACAAGGTAAAATCAGCATAGATGATTCAACATGGAAAATAAGGGGCCTCGATTGCCCAATTGGGACAAAGGTTAAATTGGTTGCCTTAGACAATGTCATTTTTGATGTCGATATTGTCGAGTAGTGACCTAGCAATAAATGACCGCTTTTTTTAATACGGGACTGACACAACAACAGTTTCTAGATCACTATTGGCAAAAAAAGCCACTGCTTATTCGCCAAGCTTTTCCTGATTTTGAGTCACCTCTTAGCCCTGATGAATTAGCGGGTTTAGCCTATGAGCCAGATATCGAATCCCGCTTAATTGTCGAACAGGGAGCAAGGTCAGCTTGGCAAGTATCTCAGGGACCGTTTACCGATGCTGATTTTGCGGGTTTACCCGAAAGCCATTGGACATTACTAGTACAAGATGTCGAGAAACATGTGCCAGAAACGCAGTCGCTCTTAACGCCATTTCAATTTATCCCTAATTGGCGTCGTGATGATTTGATGATCAGTTATGCGCCCACAAATGGCTCTGTTGGGCCACATACCGACGGTTATGATGTCTTTCTGTTACAAGGTTTAGGGAGGCGAAAATGGCAAGTCGGCGATAAAGCGATATATGATCAGCCGTTAATCGATAAGATTGATTTACAAGTACTCTCTGAGTTTAAACATGCAGAGGAGTGGGTGCTAGCGCCAGGAGATATGCTTTATTTACCCCCGCATTTTGGACATCATGGTGTCGCGATGGAAGCCTGCATGACATTCTCGATAGGGTTTAGAGCACCAAAGCAAACTGAAGCGGTGGATGCGGTTTTGAATGAGTTATTAGAACAAGGTTTGGCCAAGCAGCATTATAGTGACGCTGACTTACAAGTGGTTAAGCAAGATCATGAGATTGGGACACAAGCGGTAGCAAACTTCAAACAATTACTACATCAAACCATTGATGAAGCTGACCCCGTATTGCTCAGCACATTAGGAAAATTAGTAACCGAAACTAAGCCGAGTTTAGTTGAGTTAACAGAAGCATTATGGGCTGAGCCGATATCACAACAGGGAATAACGAACCAATTTGAACAGGGGTTTTATTTACGAAAGAGTACATATCACCGTTTTGCTTGGGCAGAGGAAGGTACCGGAGGGCATATTTTTGTCGCGGGTGAGGCGTATCAACTTAAAAATTGTAAACGCCAACATTTAATTTTATTAGCTGAGAAGTCAGAAATTTCGCTCCCAGATTGGCAGCAACTCGTTTCTGATCCAGAAGCGGTAGAAATTTTATGCCTATTAATCGCGGAGGGTGCTTGGGTTTGGCAAAGGCCGGAAGATGCGATAGCTTAACGCCGTTTGGTACGGATAAAGGTTGTTTTATGGCACTTAGGGCAAGGCGGGATACGACTGGTCTTGGTAAAGTGCAACAATGTATCGCATTGCTGGCATGCCAAAGTACCGAGCCGAGTTAACTCGCCGGTGTGGTACTCCTGAGCGCGCTTAGCCTGGGTCGCTAACCGATCGAGTTGAATACTGGTTTTATCTGCAACTTGAGAAAATGCATCTAATAGCCGATCTTCTATTAATTCAATATCAAAACTAACCCAGCTTGAAATGGCTTCACCAGATTGTGATAAGTGTTCAGCTAAATCACTGATATCTCGATGTAAATATTTGGCCAGTTTATCAGCCTCTTCTTGCGTTAACTCTTTTAGCTCAATCGCTTGTAGCTTAGCTTTATCAATATGTGTTTGTAGGGCGGGGAGTGCGTGCTGTTCAGCGTTATCAATCAGATGATGAACACGTTCCATCATGGTGTCATAGGCTGCAATCAGTTTTTTCTCTAAGTTCTGTTCGGACATGACATTGCTCCTTTAGACGGGTAACCGTATAACTTAAAGTAGCATAGAATGGGCTGAGCAAGAAGAAAGATGTGTTAAGAAAGCAGGTTTAAGTGCATTAAAAGTGTATGACGGAATCGTAAAGTACAGGGATTAAACTAGATTAATTAGAGCCCGGGTTAATCTTACTAATAAAAGAGTTATGGAGCTTAATGGTGAAAAGTTTTCCTTCACGACGTAAATCGACTTTTTGATGATCAATCATGATGACCTTAGCGCCATTAATATCATCACCGACTTTAAGTCGTTTACCATTAATCATCGCGATTTTTTGATAAGGAGAAACGAGTGTTGTATTTAAAGTCCATTCCTGTTCAGCTGGCTATGCTTGTTGTTGAATTTGGACTTGATTTTTTGGGGCTGAATAGCCAATAGGTCGCGTTGGATCGACTAGTTTTTCAGTAACAGCGGGGTTAGCTGAAGAACAAGCTAACAGTATGATATATTTAATATTTATCATATTACAATCCAATCCAATGTTTGTCTGTGCTAACCGTTAACACGCGAAGTGTAATTTCTGCATTAGGGTAGGTAGTCACCCTATAATGTAAGGTATCCCAGAATAACTCCCAACCAGTATTTTCTAATTCAGTGATGTAATCATAGAGTTGTTGATAGCTACCAGAAAGTTTAATCGTAGCAGCGTGTTCATATAATAAAGTCTTAGTTTTCTCTTCGCTGTCGATAGCATCAGGGTCGACATCAATCGAAACATCTTTTACAGGCTCATTATTAACGGACAGTACTTTTAACCCATCGGTATTGGCCAATAAATTCCTCAATAATGCGGTTACCTGTGTAGGGGGAACCAGTCTGTTCAACTTATCTTCAATTTGTGCTGTCTTTTGTTTTAACTCATTTTCTGTATTACTAACGGCATCTATGGCTTCTTGATGGATGGACTTTGCTCTCAAAAGTTCTGCCGATACCAACGCGATCTGATTTTCTATGTCTTGGCGCTCGGAGACAAGGTTGTGCTGCTCATTTTTCATCTCGTTGATAGCATTATCATGGCGAGTCAATAATAAGCTGTCACCAATAAAGAAGATAACGCCACAAGCGACGATAAGCACTAATATCCGTTCACGTAACGACAAGCTGTGCAGGTAGTCCGTTGTCGTTTGTAATATCTCATTCATTAGCGGTTCTCTCCCTGAGTATGTAACTCGAAATCGTAGGTCTCAGTATTGTTGTCTGGGCTACTCATTTGAAAGACAGAAAATTGTTTACCGCTAAAAGTAGAAGATTTAGCTAAACTATCAATGTATTCCGGAATCAGCTCAGACCGTGTACTACTACCCTGAATCGTGATTGATCGACCGCCTTCACGTAGAGAAAAGTTTTTAAGCCAAACTTGGTCAATATGCTGACTGCTTAAGCTTCTTAAAGAAGGAGAGAAGCCGGCCTGGGGGTTAGGCTATCGTCAGAAATATGTCTAAGAATCGCTTTTTGTTGTTTTAGTTGTCTTTGTAATGAGGCTAGCTTTGCTTTCAATAAGGGCTGCTCCCCATATTGCAATATTTCTTGCTTAAGAGAATTGGATTGCTGTGTAATTTCATTGAAAGTCTGTTGTTCAGTCATTAATTGCATTTTCTGATCATCATATTGAGATGAAGAGAAAAAACTGGCAATAATAATAAGCAATAATACTGCTGAAGCAATAAGCAGCATTTGAAAAGAATTTAGGATAACGACTTTAGGCTTAAATTCTGCTTGGTATAAATTAATTTGTTGCATGATTAAACCTCAACTCGTAAAGCACCACCGATGGCCATCAAACAGGTGTCTGGCAAATCAGTGGTATGTTGTGTGGCTTCGATATCGAATGCATCAAATTGACTAGGCGTAATAATTTGGCAATCAATTCCCAAACGCTGTTGAATCATTTCATCCAGTTTGGCAATGGGCCGCGTATTAGACATGATAACTAATTGAGAGACTGGGGGTTGTCTAGAATAACTTTGGTAGTAATCGAACGTGCGTTGTATCTCAATCGCGAGGGAGTCAACCACCGATTGACTATCTATGTGGCTCTCGGAAACGTGGATGAGCGACTCTGCACCTATATTGGTCAAACGGTTGATATATAAGTCGTGTTTAAACAAAACACTGATCTTGGCACTGGTATCCCACAAGTTCAGTAGACCGATACTGGTATCCGGTGAGACAGATTTAATTTTATCAATTAAGTTACGGGATGCTTGAACAGAGATATCAATAGAAGCAATCTGACACTTTGCGATGGATAATAAGTCGACACGGTTTTGTATTACAGACTTACGCGTTGCGACCACTTGTAACGGTAGGCCGTCAAGAGGGAGTGCAAGGTAATCCAAAACAACATCATCGATATGATAATCAATTAAATCCTTGATATGCCAGCGTAGAGCAGCTTGCAACTCTTGCTTGTCTACCTGTGGTTTCTCAACTTGAAGAAACTGGTACTCGTTGGGGTTAAGTACAAAGTGACAAGGTGTTGAATGTAGTTGGTGCCGCTTGGATAGCTGAGCTAGGACCGTAGCATGTTCCGTCATATCACAAGGGTAAAACTGAGCGTGGATAAGCCGAGGAGTGAGAGGAGCATGATCAATAATAGCGAGCGCAATCCCCCTGGTGGTAACGATAATCCCAGCGTTTTAACTATGACTTGCTTTGGCTTTTAATGGTAATACCACTTTTCCATCCTTAAGTAATCTGCCTCTGATTTGCTTAAGGGTCAATACACTTTATCGTGCGCGGTAAGTAATGCGACCTTTACTCAAATCATACGGCGTAAGCTGAACGGTGACAGTGTCGCCAGTCAGAATACGAATATAGTTTTTACGCATCTTACCAGAGATGTGAGCAGTCACAACGTGACCGTTTTCAAGTTCTACGCGAAAAGTTGTGTTTGGCATCGTATCAATGACAGTACCTTCAAACTCTATATGTTCTTCTTTTGCCATAAAATCTATTTATTCTACTCAAGTTAAACAACTAGTGTGACGTAAAATGGTTGATTATTCAATAGTTTTCATGATTAAACAGTCTGCCATTGCTGATCAAGATAACCTTCGACAGCTGAAAAATTGGCTTTATAACTCATTTTCTGGCAATCAGCTATCCAATAACCCAAGTAAAGATAAGGTAATTTAAGAGACTGTGCTAATGCGATTTGTTTCAAGATCGCATAAGTCCCTAAGCTATTGGCTCTGTATTCTGGGTCGAAAAAGGTGTAAAAAGCGGAAAGGGCATTATCAACATAATCTGTTACAGCCACACCAATGAGACGGTCACCATCTCTAAACTCGAGAAGTTGAGTCTCACTCCAATAACTGAGCAAAAATTGCTGATAACTTTCTTCTGTTGGGTTGTCCATGCCACCACCAGGGTGGAGGGTAGTTAAGTAACGGACATAAAGAGCATAATGCTCGGGGTTAAACTTTGCGGGCTGCTGATGGCTTGTAATGAATTCATTACGCTTAAGACAACGTCGTTGAGAGCGGCTAATTTTGAATTGTAGCAAATTAATGCGAACGGGCACACAAGCATTGCAGGCCGGACAATGAGGACGATAACTACTATTGCCACTACGTCTAAAACCAAATTGAATTAATTCACTATAAAGTGTATTCGTCATCGGGTGCGATGGGTCAGGGTATAGGTTCTGAGATTGTTGCTCTGGTAAATAGGAACAATCATGTGCTTGCGCATCTTGGTAGAACTTAAGCGATAAGCTCATGGCGCAAGACACAGTTCAGGTTTAACTTTCCAAGCCATGCTGGCAGATGGAAGAGCACTAAGATGAGTAACCTCAGAGATAAAGTCATTGCGATCGATTTCACTGGCTCCCATTGAGGCAAGGTGATTCGAATAAAGTTGGCAGTCGATTAAAGGCATCCCCCAATCTGCCATATGTTGAGACAATGTGACTAAGGCAATTTTTGAGCTGTCACGTGCAAAACTAAACATAGATTCACCAAAAAAAGCACGGCCAATAGCAATGCCATATAACCCCCCAATCAATTTATCGCCATCCCAGCATTCAACGCTATGTGCATGGCCCCGCTGATGAAGTTCACTATAAGCTATGACCATTTCAGGATGAATCCAAGTACCATCCTCAAGACCCGCACTATCTTGCCTTGGCAACGCACAGGACTGCATAACTTCTGAAAAAGCCTGATCAAAGGTTATCTGATAGGGCTTTTGTCTTAATGTTTTTTTTAAACTTTTAGATATTTTAACTTGATCGGTATAGAGCACCATACGTGGGTCGGGGCTCCACCATAAGATGGGGTTATCACGATCAAACCAAGGGAAGATACCTTGGCTGTATGCGCTAAGTAAACGGTCGCAAGATAAATCCCCACCAGCTGCAAGCAAGCCATCAGGTAATGCCTCAGAAAGCGGCGGGAAGGTGTCATGATCTTGCTGTAGCCAAGTGAGGCTCATGGCGGTTAGCTTGAGAGTTGAGAATTAAGCTCTCTTGACCAATAAAGAGCATCTAAATACACATGGCTCATCTCTTCAATTGGCACAGCGGAGTTTAACAATGCTTCCCAATTGCCTTGTTCGTAATTCAGCGTATCCCGCAAAGCTTGACCGGCAGGGCCTTCTTGTTTTAGCAAGGCATCTTTAAGCTCGGGAGATAAGGGCAATTTCTCAATTAATGCTGTTAATGGGTTGTCCATTAAAGCATCAAGTGTTGAGAATAGGCCTGCAGCAAAAAACATATCGGGTTGTCCTTTATAATGTTTTGCTAGTAATTCACACATTCTGGCTCGAGTCATCGCAACGACACGTAATTCGACCGGTTTATCATCGATACCAGATAATCCCAATAAACTAGCCCATGTTTTTATTTTATTTTCGCCCAACATTACGATGGCTTGCTGGGTGCTGCTCACTTCTCGCGGTAAGCCGAAAAAGGCTGAATTAATCAAACGGAGGAGTTTATAACTTAACGCCACATCTTGATTAACCGTATTAGCGAGTTCTTCTGCTTCAGTTTCAGGATTTTGTAATTTGACCAATAACTCAGTTAAAGTTTGAAGGGATGGCGAGATTTTTTTGCGATCTGAAATTGATGGCAAAGTATAAAAAGAGCCTTGGCAAAAATTGAATTGGTTGGTTTTACAGAGCCCATAGTCACTTTGGTCATTAACACCAACAGCGGCTATTTCAGTATGGTTTTCTTGCCATTCTGATAAATTTTCTTCTAATGCTTCTAGATTATGTTGCTGCATATTAACTAACAACAATTCCTCTTGATTACCATCAGTGGCATCACTTTCAGCATGACGTGCAAAACGAAAGCGCTGGCCATCAGACACAATGGGCATATCGTGTTCTTGTAAAACAAAAGTATATTGTAAGGTGGAAATCCTGCTTTCGGATAAGGCATCGCGCCATGAAGCTGGAATAGATAATAATGCCTTACGGTGATCACTGATTGTAGGCAAAATATCGCTGAGCTCTGGCAGAAAGTCAGGAACTTCCGCGTCATTAGGCAATAAGTTGCCTTGTTTATCTAAAAAAGTGAAGTGGTAGCTATCGACATCGAGGCGGTTGGTAATAAACAGTGGTTGGCGATGAATTAAACCAGGAAACTGTTTTAATAATTCGAATGGCGATTGTTCATTTGACATAGTCACTGCTCTTTCTGGTTTCGAGAATTAGATCGACTCACGACCTGAGAATGCATGCGATAGTGTACCACTGTCAACATATTCGAGTTCACCACCGAGCGGAATACCATGTGCAAGACGAGTGATATGAATGTCTTTAGCTTTAGCTAGTTGACCAATATAGTGGGCGGTTGCCTCACCTTCGACAGTGGGATTAGTAGCGAGAATGACTTCTTGAATCGTGTTTTGGGCAAATAACGCGATTAGCTGAGGAATGCCCAAAGCTTCTGGTCCAATGCCATCAAGTGGTGATAAATGGCCAGATAAGACAAAATAACGGCCCTTATAATGCGTTGCTTGTTCTATCGATAAAATGTCGCTAGGCATTTCGACAATACAAAGCTGATCTTGCCGGCGTTGCTCATCTGCACATCGATGACAAACTGGCGTTTCACTCAAGATTCGACATTGCTCACAATGTTGGATCTTAGCTAAAGCTTGAGTTAACGCATCAGCAAGTTGTTGTCCGCCATCACGGTTACGTTCGAGTATGTGGAAAGCCATCCGTTGAGCAGATTTTGGACCGACGCCCGGTAAGCAGCGAAAAGCATCAATCAAGTGGTCAATAGTGGGCCCGAGACTAGCCATGATAACGAGAGATGACCTTAAAAGGGCAGTTTCATGCCGGGAGGCAACATACCAGACATACTGTCTTGACTGGTCTTCTCAATTTGGCGCACAGCATCATTGACAGCCGCAGCGATTAAATCTTCTAGCATTTCCTTATCGTCTTCAAATAAAGCATCTTCAATGCTGACACGTTTCACATCATGTTTACCTGTCATGACAATTTTCACCATGCCACCACCTGCTTGACCGGTGATTTCAAGATCAGCGAGTGCTTGTTGTGCTTTTTCCATATTGGCTTGCATCTGCTGTGCTTGCTTCATCAAATTACCCATGCCACCTTTCATGTCTTATCCTTTTACTTAATCGGTTTAATTGTACTTTCTATGACGCGGGCATCGAATGCAGTTCTTATGGCATCGATGGCTGGGTCATTATGAATAGATTCTTTTGCCCGTTCCTGATCTGCAACGGCTTGATCAGCCCGTTCCGTCGCTAAGGTAGCAGAAGGATGATGCTCACCGCCTTCTATAAAAGTAATCTTAATCGGTTTATCAAGAGATTTACTTAACCCTGTTTCTAACCGCTCTTGCGGTTTTTTACTTGCCAAATGGGCAAGTTCAGGCGCGATACTCAAGGTTACCTTATCATTCTCAAATTTTACAAATGCACTATTATCAGCAAGTTGTCGTGCCAATGCTGTCAATTTTAGACTATTAATAAGGCTAAGCCAATTTTCACTATTTAAGATAAGTGCTTCCGAGGTGTTAGCGACCTCAACTGGCTTCACAGGTAGTTTTTTAGACGCTACTGCCGGTGGGCTATGTGCATCGGGTATATCAGAGCGCGTCTCTATGACATCCTGAGATGGGGAACTAGCGCTCGATTTTGACTTTTTTGCCACATGAACCGGATCATCAGCAAGCTGGCTGGCAGAGCTTGGTTCAGTATGCGATATTTGAGAGTTAGCGGTTGCAGGCTGAAAGTGCATCATTCTAAGTAAAGTCATTTCAAAGCCGCTCTTTGGATCAGCGGCATAGGGCAAATCACGTTTACCATGTAATGCAATTTGGTAAAATAACTGTGTTATTTCAGGCGATATCTGTTGGCTAAAGCGGGTGAGAACTTCGATGTCATCTTTATCTGTGGCATCAAGGTCCGCAACTAATTGTAACGTCGCAATACGCTGAAATAAGCTAAGTAGGTTATTAAAGACTTGTACAAAATCTCGACCTTGAATGGACAAAGCATGTGATTGTTGAATCACGGCTTGACCATCGTGTGAAATTAAAGCCGTAATAAGATCATAAAGTTGTTGTTGAGAGATGGTGCCCAACATGTCGTGTATGTCGGTACTTTTAACAGTGCCTGATCCATGAGAAATAGCCTGATCTAATAAACTCAAGGCATCACGCATACTACCGTCAGCGGCTTTTGCGATAGTAGCAAGTGCGTCAGATTCAAAATCAATATTTTCAGATTTTAAGATATTAGACAAGTGACCTGAAATTTGGGCGATATCTAAGCGCCTTAAATTGAATTGTAAACAACGTGACAAAATCGTTACTGGCAGTTTTTGTGGGTCAGTAGTCGCCAATAGGAATTTGACGTGAGGCGGTGGTTCTTCCAAGATTTTAAGTAAGGCATTAAAACTACTGGTCGACAACATATGCACTTCATCGATTAGATAAACTTTATAACGTCCACGACTGGGTGCATATTGCACATTGTCCAATAATTCGCGGGTATCATCGACCT
>Ga0233444_10004509_pt1 | contig 13275 bp, 13 predicted proteins | sample SI_124_October20_6_FD_182792 | JGI IMG/M metagenome (GOLD analysis project Ga0233444, IMG submission 182792) | Seawater microbial communities from Saanich Inlet, British Columbia, Canada - SI_124_October2016_10_MG | ecosystem: Environmental > Aquatic > Marine > Inlet | place: Canada: British...
CTTGCTCTTGATTTAGCTGCCTTTGAACCACCATTGTGTTCTGTTTCGAATTGAACGAATAAATCTTTAATCTGTTCAAATAATTCTTGTGAATTTGCCATAAATTTTATTTTTTTTAATTTGTGTTTGAAGTGACCAATTGTTTGGTCGTGTTTATAATTATAGTATATATTGAAAAACGATATTAATTTTTATAATTTTTTTTGTGTTTATTCATTTTTACACATATACTACTTTTATCATAACTATGTTATAATTTTTTTGATAGGGTTACCCCATATTTTCCACATATTTCTTATGTAGGAGTTTTTTAGTTTCTAATTGTCCACTTGCAGATTGTTTTGTTGCAATTACACCATCTGGTGAATTACCATCATATACTTCAATGTAACCTGTATTCGTATTCATCTTACATGGAAACGTAATTCCATCAGGTCCAAATCTGTTTTTCATAATGTGAGCTCTTGCAGTATCATTCAATTTATCTTTTGATTTTCTACTCCAACTCATAATGAAATCTGCATTCATTACTTTAGCATAAGAATCTGCAATCTTATCTGCTTCAATTACTTCTGAATCAATTGCTGAACGATTGGTTTGAGATGCTGTCCATATTGGGATTTCTAAATGTCCGCCCATACCACGAAGGTCAATATAAACACCACCTTGTTCTGCATAAGTTGAATCAGTTTTGTTTGAATCTGATAATAGTAAATCTGCATAATCTACAATGATTAAATCTGGTTTGTTACCAGAAGCAATCATCTTTTCAATATGTTGATTTAATTTCTTAACAGAAACACCCTTTGGAGGGAAATACTTAATAAGTAACTTTCCTTGTAATGATTGTATCTTTGATTTAACTTCTTCTTTTTTATCTTTCAAATCCGTTGATGGTATTTGAGTAAATACAGTATCATATCTAGCACCAACATAATGTTCTGATAATTCCATTGAGTAATGAACCACACTTAAACCATTTCTAACTGCATCTGCACCAAGTGCAGTAAGTATCCATGTTTTACCTACACCAGATGGAGCAACGATTACACCAAGTTCTCCAGGTCCTAATCCACCATCCATTAAATCATTTATAGGTTTCCAATTAGTTGCAACGGTTGAACGATTTAAATCTTCCATTCGTTCATCGAAATCGTTTTTATAATCTAATCCTAAATCCGTTTCATTACCAACTTTCATTGCAGCATCTACTAAATCTTTGATTCTATCATAAGAACCAGCTTGTAATAAATCAACTGAACGTAGAATTACTCCCTTAAGATTTTGATTTATACAAAAATCTTTAAATTCATTTTTAATATAATCTAAATCTACATTACCAATTTGTGTATGAACATGCTTTAACTGGTCTATTACAGTTTTTTTAAGAATATCATTATCTACTTTTGATAACTGTACCTTAAATACATCTAATGTAGGAGCTTTTTTGTACTCATTGTGATAATCAAGTATCTCGGATATAATCCACTTGTTAGCATCGTTCTCAAAGAACTTAGGAGTGGTTATTTCCCCTATTGTATCGAGGAACTTAGTATCAGTAAGAAGTGCAGATACAACTTTTGATTGAAATGATTGCCCGTATTTCGATAAGGTATCTACTTTTTGTTCTTGCATTGATTGGGTTTTTAAAACTTATACAAATATACGAAATTTATTTTTAATATCCAAATTAATCAGTTATTAAATTACCAAAAGTATCTTTCAACCAAGAATTCAGGTCTCCAAATTTATCTGTAACTTTATATTTCAAACAAACTTTCAGGAAATCTATTTTATTTAATGGTTTGATATCTTCATTAAATCTATCTAAAACATTCATTTTTATTTGACCTGAGATATCAACATCTTTTAATTGCATTAATTTCTCATTCATGATAATCTGTTTTTTAGATTCTAAGATATCATTGTATAATTTAATCTTACCTTTAGTTTCTTCCTTTTTTTGTTCTGCCAGTTCAAGTAAATTATCAACGGATAGTTCATTATCATCTGTAAGTTCTGGAAACCTCTTTAGAAGTGTTTTAATACCACATCCATATACACCTGGTATATTATCTGATTTATCACCATCAAGTACTCTATAAAGTAATAAATTTTTTGGGTCTAAACCAAATTCTTCTTTGATTCGATTTGTATTATAAATTTTCTTTTTAGTAGGTGACCAAACAATTGTATCTTCATCAACTAATTGTAAAAAATCTTTATCAGTTGACATAACTACAGCTTGTTCTCCTTCTTTTAAAATTTTAGTTGGAATATATGCCATAATATCATCTGCTTCTACACCATCGTATATCATAGTAGTAAGTGGAAGTTCATGCATCATTTCCATTAACCAAACATACTGACGTTTCATAGATTCTCTTTCATCCTCATCGTTCATCATATCAGCGTACTGACGATTTACTCTAAGTTTGTTTTTATCTCTTCCAGCCTTATACTCAGGATATATTTTTTTTCTACTCTGTGAACCATTTTTTCCATCAAAAACAACAACAACTCGAGTCGGTTGAGTTTGTCTGATTGCATATCCAATAGAACGTAGGACACCAGTTACTCCTGCAACATGGTCTCCATCATCATTCATAGTTGGTATAGATGTCCAACATCTAATAAATGTATTTAACCCATCAATAATTAATACACGAGAATTCTTGTGTTTATCGATATTTTGAGTTCTATCAGTTTCAACTGACTCTAATATGTTCTTGTATAGTTCTTTCATAAAACTTCCTTTAAATCTTCTTCAAAATAATCTTCTAATGCATTTAATCTATCATCTGCATCTACTAATTTAATCAGAGCTTCCTCTGCATTTTTGTAGAAATCTTCAGTAGAATGGTCGCCGATACCAACTGATTTGTTTCCAAGAAGGTCTAAAGAAAGTAGAGCTTTGGCTTTATCAGCCTCAGCACTACTTTTTAACATTGTATATAACTTTTTATTCATAATTATTTATTCTGGTATTAAATTAGGGTCGTGTACTAGTGAATCAATATCTTTAGTATCTGTTTTATATTGTAATATTGATTCTTCACATATTTTCTTGTAAATTTGTTCTCTAACTGAATCTCTATCTTCCATAATATCTATGAAATCTTTAGATTGAAATTTAATTTCTTCACCAGTTTCGGTATCTACATATGTGTACCAAGCTCCTGCTTGTTTTACCAATTTGTTTTCTTTCATTACCTTTAACCACGAACCGTAGTTATCGATACCTCTGTCAAAGTAAATCTCAAAATCAGTTGCTCTCAATGGAGGGCCCATTCTGTTTTTTACTACTTGACATCTTACTTTCATTCCAACTGTCCTATCGTTACCGTTTACCTTTTGTTTGATTTGTCCCATACCTTTCAACCTCAATCTTACAGATGCATGGAAAGCAAGAGCTTTTCCACCACTTGTAGTCCATGGGTCACCGAATGGCATGGCATTCATCTTTTGTCTAAGTTGGTTTGTGAACACTAATGAGATTTTTTGTCTACCAATCATATTGGTAATCTTTCTCATTGCTTTGGAGATAATAATTGCTTTATCAGTAGCATATCCATCTTTACCATAATCAGCTGCTAGTTCTGTTTTGGTTGATGCTGCTGCAACTGAATCTACTACGATAGTTACAATTTTATCTTTAGATGTTTCACGAACTTTTTCAATAATAGTTTCAGTAAAGTCAAAAATCTGTTCAACCGAATCTGCGGTTACATATAGAAGTTTAGAAACGTCAACACCGATTGCTTCTAAAAATTCTCTACTTACTGCAGTTTCTGTATCAATAAGAACAGCAACACCACCTAACTTTTGTGTTTCCGCAAGGAGGTGTGCCGATACTAATGATTTTCCACTTTGTTCTAAACCTGTTATTTCTGTAATTCTTCCAACGGGTAACCCACCAAAAGGACGATTAGAAATAGCAACATCCAACATAGCACATCCAGTCGATACCCAGCCTTCTACATTAGTAGGTGCTTCATCGGAATCTAAGAAAAATGCTACTTTCTGTTCTTTGGATTGTTTGTTTAACTCACCTGCCAGAATATCTGCTAGGTCCAGTTCTTTTACTGCTTTCTTTTTCGCCATTTAGTTTGATTTAGTTGTTAAATAAGTCATCAAATGCAGCTGCAACATCATCAGTTTTCTGAGGAGCGTTGACTTCTGCTTTTGGTGTAGTTGGTGTAGATTGTACTGGTTTACTTTGAGATAAAGTAGACTGAGATACAGTTTCTTCCTTTCCTTCACCACTTGGATTTAACCATCCCTCTAATACTGATTTTAATTCATCATAAGATAATTCAGAATATAAATCTGTAATTTCAGTTTGATTTTCAATAAATGCAGTTGCTTTTGTAGCATCTTCACTCACTGGTGTTTCATTTGGTTTAACTCTAATAGTAGTAGTTGGATAAGTAGTTCCAGCTTCTTCTGCTGATTTATACTCGATTGTTAAATCTCTACCACTTGTTGGGTCTGTAATATCTCCATAATCTGGATCAGCAATATACCCAAGAATTTCTTGATATACTGTTTTACCAAATCCCCAAAAACGAACTCCTTCGCCTTCTTCACCTCTTACAACAACAGGTACGAAAGTTCTCAACTTAGGCTCCATAGCCTTTGCTGCTTTCCAATCTTCTTTATCTCCCATTCTTTTTAGTTTATCCGCAAACTCTACAATAGGGTCTGGTCTACCAAATGATTGTGGTGATAAATAAGTTTTGTTGTTAATGTTGTAGTGAAAGTATAATTCAATGAAAGGATTATCTTGATTGAATTTGTAAGGAACGATTCTTACTTGATGTTTTCCTGGAGTTGGTTTCCAAAGTGCATCAGTTTTACGTTGTGTGTTTTGTAGTTTGTTCAGTCTACCTCTGATTGCGTTAATGTCTAAAGCCATAATGTTTACCTTTTAGTGTTAATAATTAATTGTTTTATCGGTGTGTGTTTTATACATATAAATATACGAAAATCGGAAAAACCACCGAAAAATCTTCTCAAAATTCGTATTTATTTTTATTATTTTGCCCACTTACCGTTACTAACGATTTGAGCTATAATTCCATAAACTGATAGGTCTTGGTATGAATCTTCGATTGCTTCTCCAACCTCATCTTTCTTACCTTGTACTACCATTTGTTTTAATCTTTGAATCTTATCATTCATCCTAAACCAAAGACCTGTAAGAGATATCTTAATATCATCTTTTGTTTCTAAATTAGAACCAACAGAAATATTATCTGGCCCATAGTTTGCTTGTTTCTTACAGAAAAGTTCGTACTGAGTAAACATGATTCTTTTGAATTCATCAGTCATCTCAGGCCATTCACTCTCCATCTTCTCTACGATATCTGGATTATCGTATCTGATTACAGAGTATTCAACCTCACCAATAGGTTTGATATTTAATTTGTGTTGTCTTGATTGTTTTACTACCGGTTTTTTGGTAGATTTTGGATTTGTAGATTTTTTTGCCATATATAATTTTTTAAAGTTTAAATTGTAGCCCGTAGGAGAGTCGAACTCCTCTTTCCAGGATGAAAACCTGGCGTCCTAACCGATAGACGAACGGGCCATTTTGTTTTTAACAATGTAAAGATACAAATATTATTTTTAATATCCAAATTATTTTCAATTTATTTTAAATAAATAATTTATAATTTTTTTCTTCGTTTGTTGCTGCAATCTCATATGGGTGATTATCATATCTGAATCCCATATTGTAGTATCGTGTCATCCAAGATGGAGATTGTAAGTAATGTTGATATTCGTGAACTAAAGTTTCCACGATATGTTTTTTAGATTCCATCTTAGGATAGTAAATAACAATTGAGTTATCAATTCTATCGAACTCTGCATCTGGCGATTCTTCTCCCATTTCACCATCATCTTCTTCACCACTCAATCTACCATAGATAGAAGTTTCATATTCAATATAAGGAGTTACTTCAGGAAAGTGTTTTGAGTAACCGTAATAGTTTTCAATCTTTGGAAAAACTTCATCAACTATCTTTTGTATATCCTTTAACTTCATATCTTACTTATTTACATAGTAAATATACGAAAATTATTTGATATATCCAAATTAAATGATACTTTTTTCATCATTAATATTAAGTTTTTCTTGAGGCCATAACCAATAACTATATGTATTATCCAAGGTTTTAACATGATTTTGATTATGTATGAGTGTTGGAATCATTTCTTTATATATTTTTTCACATTTAGATAATGACAAATTTCCAACATAAGTTATAGTTTCTTTTATTTTTTTTAATCTAGTTGCATAATCAACCTCAGAATCATAAGATTCATCCCACCACTTATCAAATGTTTTAAATCCAAGTTCTTTTAATTTTTTTAAATAATGAGGTCCTGCCATTAAAATAAATGGTTGACCTGCAGAAAAACATTTATCTACTTTTTCAGTTATGTGTATCGGACCAGAATCAATCATTGTTTCAGTAACAACATTACAAAAAGATATTTTTTGATATTCATGTGTAAATGCATGTTTAAGATTTCCATGAGAAATATTTTCCACATCATCTAATATTATTCTATCAACATCATTTGGATATCTTGGAGCGAATGAAAGAAAAGAGGTATCTTTAAAATTCTGCATATGTTTTATGATATCTCTTCTATGTGGTTTTGGTTGTCTATTCAAACAGATAAATTTCTTTTCAAATTTCCTCGATTTAATTTCAAAATCTTTTCTATTATTAAACCCCAACATACCAGTTGTCTGTTTGTAATTTATTTTATTTTTATATTTAGAATACCCAAGATTATTATCTACAAACAATAATTGTTCTGGTTTATTTATATTATCAAAAAGTTCAATTAAGTATTTGAAATTTTCAGAATCCCAAAGTGTGACTGCACATTCTTGTACATCTAACCATGCCAGGGTATAATCTGAATAAGTTTGGAAAATAGTTTCTACAACTTTTTTAATCAATGGTTTTTTTATTTTACTAATATGTCCTTTGATTAAAAACTGTAAGTTTGAACCGCCCTTTAAACTATGCAATGCATTATCTCCTCTAAAATGATATACATCAAATATTTCTTTTGGATGTAGTGATATACCATTTATAGAAATAATTTTTTTATCTCTGTTTATGGGAAACGTAATATAATGTAACAATTTTTTTTATTTTTGATTGAATTCTATTACCTCGAAGATTCTAGTAGAAATCTTTTTTGTGCCGTCTACGTTGGTAACGATGATTGAGTTTTTGAATTTATCCCAATCAATGGAAAATGATTTATCCAATACACCACCGTTCTCTTCCTTAACCAATTCATTTAATGCATTGATTGTATAGAGAGTATTACTCTGTTTCTTTCTATGAACCAATATAGTATCCTCTAAAGGTCTATCTGGTTTAACTGATGTATCTATATTATATGTAACAAAAAGTTCTTCCAAATTACCCTTATTCTGAAGAACATAAATATAGTTATAAACTATATGATATGTTTCTCGTATAAGTTGTAGGGTTTTTTGGAGTTGCTCTTTTGTCGTAAATGTACAGAGTAACTGTGTTTGCATCTATATCCTATCTATCTTTGTATTCCTATATAAATATAAAATCATTTTAGGAAAGATTCAGTAATGTACATAAAAGTAATGTACCCTCAATTAAAGTTACCTATTGAGGTTACAGGTCTATTCTTTCTGAATTTGCTCCAGCAATTAACCCACCTGCTCTATCATCATATGCTCTCCAAGTAAGAGCCCAATTCTTTAAAGATTTAGTTTGACCACTTTCTGCAGTATCTGTTTTTGTAATATATTTACCATCAGCAATTTCTTGATGGTTGTGTTCAATTACATCTAATCCATTCGAAGTAGTTAAAGTTGAACCAAAGGTTAAACCACATATCATACATTGTGGTCTACTTAATAGTAACCTTGCATTATCTTTACCTACCAACTCACTTAATTTATCTCCATCAATATAATTAGCCATTTCAGATGCTAATTCTTTTTCTATTTCTGCGATTTTCTTTTTTTGTGAAGCCATTTGTTTTTTAGCAGTTGGTTTTCCTGCTTTTCTTGCTTCTGCTGAATTTTGAATATATCCAATTTCTTTTTTTATTTCTTGAATCTTGGATTTCATTGATTGAATAACTTCAATTAATTTATCCTCATCTTGAATAGCATCTCCAAAACCAGATTCACTTATAATTTGTTTTATTGCTAATGGATTATCTACTATTTTATCTTTAACTCCTAAATCATATCCATTATCCCCTGGTCTACTGTGTAATCTATCTCTATATTCTGGATTTGGATGAAACTTTTGATATTGACCAGTTTCACCTGGAAATCCATATGCTTTAAACTTACCACTCTTACCATATTTTACAGAAACTGCTGCTATCTTTTCAACAACACCATTACCATCTCTATCTACCCTAATTTTATCTCCACTTGGAAAAGTTCCTGCAGATGGTAAATATGCTTCATCTCCATTAGCTATTTCAGTATCATAAAGTGCCATCTCAGCCATATTCTTCATCATAGCTCCAGCAAGTACACCTGATTCTTCGTTGAGTGTTTCTGCCATAATAGCATAAGAACTACCAACTGCTTCAGATGCCTCTTTACTTGGTATATCATATTCGTTAAGAATACGATTCATATTTTCTTTATGTGTTTCTAATGCTTTACGAACCGATGGTTTTACATTATCACTTTCTTCAAGTTGTTTTAGTTTTTCTATTGTTTTTTCAAGTGATTTATTTTGTTCAATAGAATGTTTTAAATATGCTTTAGAATTTTCTGATGATGGATATACCAAATTACCATTTTCACTAACTGGTCCCATTAATTGGTGCATTGATGAATCTAAATAAGAATAAGGTTCTTTTGAAAATATAGAACGAACCCCTTCATCTTGTTCTGAAGTTCTAATAAACTCTTTATTCTCACCACCTATATCGGGTTTAGATGTTGTGGTTACTTCTTGTTTTACATTTGAACCACCTTTAGTTGCACCTTTTAGTGAATTTCCTAATGCTCTTTCAATCGTATCTCTTAATTCTTCAGAAGTTTTGTTTCCTTCTCCACTTAATATTTTACGAGCATCTGGTGATACTTTTCGCATATATACTTTTGGATTGGGTTCATCTGAGTTTTTGTTTGAATCCAAACCATATCTTTCTACCATTTTTTCTGCCTGAAGTTTTCTTTCATCATCACCTTCAATTGAAACTAATGTTCTAAAATCTTCTTCAAAATCTCTAAATGTTTGTTTATCATCATCACTAATATACTGATATACATTCTTAACAGATGCTGCCTCTCCACTAAATAAATTTTCCATATTACGAGGAAGGGGATTTCCTTTTGGAGTTAGTGGGGTAATTCTTTTTTTATCTTCATTAGGTGAGGTAATCTTACTTTTTGAAATTTTCTTCTTAGTTTCTTTTTCTTTCGTTACCTTATCTTGATAAGATTTATCTTTTAAAGATTTACCAAGTTCTTTTTCTTCTTTTTCCTCACCACCCGTTTCATCTTCTTTTGGTATATACTTACCACTTGGTGTTTTTGTAAATTTATCGATATCTGCATCAGGATTTGCTTTCCATTTATCGTAATCTCCTGCTTTTACATATCCACTACCACCAGTATTCTTGTACTTTTCATCTTCGGCAGATTTTTCATCATCTTCATTAGTTAAAAATTCAAAGATAATTTCTTTTGCTTCAAACTCATTCCATTCTGAAAGAATTTCTGACATCATAGATTGTTGGTCTTTATCGTATATGTTAACGATACCAACTCTCGTGTTGAGTTCTCTTAATAATTTATCTATTAATTGAGTATAATCCATCATGTATAAATATAAGTTTATTTACTTACTAAATAATCTGTCCAATGTGTACCACTTGTATCTTCATTTGGAAATTCAAATACAATCTCTCTATCATCAAACTTTAATATCTTTTTGAATCCCTTTGGAATAGATGCTCCACCACTAACTTTTTGTGGAGTTTCATCAAATATAACTTCGATTCTTACATCAACTTGGTAAAAATTTGCTAAGTTTCTTTCAAATCCTTCTAAATGATTCCATACACCTCTATTAAGAGATTCATGTTGTAAAGCAGAATTAGCAAAATTGAATGTAAGTTGTAACATTTCTTTAGTACAATTGAATGCTGCTGCAGGTGCCATATGTCCTTTGTCCCATACATTTGAATAATAATCATCATTATCTGATGTTAAGATTCCTTCTGGTTTCCAAAAATCCATTGAACCCCTATCAACGCCAGGTAAAGGACACTGAACTGTGTACTCAACCCAAACTGGTTGTTCTAATATCTCGTTATATTCTATTTTGAATATTTCACTTTCTACGATTACCGATTCTCGTGGGTCTTGAACTTCGATTACTTCGTATGGAGGAGTGAATCCCTCAGTTGTACAAGCTACTATTAATAGTGCAAGTAATGTAATAAATTTTTTCATATATATTTCCTATAATTGTATCAGTATATAAATATTAGATTAGTGAAGATTTACTTGTATCATTATCTTTACTTAAGATATCTAATAACATATCATTATTATTATGAATACATTTTTTATAATTACTTCGTAAGGTATCAACTACTATTTGAAGTTTATCATAAAATATTTTCCATTCTTTTTCGTTTTTTGTTAGTTCATTTAGTTCAGTCAAAACTTCATGTATAAATTTGTATTTTATAGGTAACTCTACTTGAGGTAATCCATATTTAGAGAATAGTTTATTATAAAAATCAATTGTGAAAATACAAACAGGTAAGAATGGTTTACCCGCTAAGATATGGGATATTGATTTTTCATTTATATAATCATCATAACTTGCTTCATGTATTATATTAACTTGAGATTTGGTTAACAATTTCCACATAAACTCTTTCATATTTGAGTCATTCCATTCCCCACCCCAATCGTTAAGATTATATCCTCTTTTTTGAATAATATCTACATTATCTTTTGATATTATATCATTATACATTTGTAATTTTTTTGGAATACTTCTTACTTCATGTTGTTTGTACTCAGTAAAAGATGAAATACTACAAGTAATATCATCATTGCCTAAATCACCAATCATATTAAGTAATCTTTTTTTAGCATCTGTCAAACTTCGTATTGGATAGTTTATTTTAGAATCAAAATTATTATAATCCTTAACATATGGATATATTCTGTAAAAATCTTTAAGTTTGATTGTATCAGGAAATACAAATGATGATAATATATGAGTATTGGAGTGTTTTATATTTTTAAAAAAAGTATCATTAAAATTAGAATCTATATAAAGTGTAATATTTTTTGATAGAGTTGCTAATAATTCTTTTTCTTTTTTATTTTTAACTTCCCAATTCTGATAAAAGAAAATAATATTAGTATTTGAGTTTTGCTTCTTCAAAAAAGATACAGTATTACTTAACTTATCGTGCATATACTGATTCCAACCCCTATCTCCTATGATATTTTTTTCCAATAAATCAATATGATAATCAAAAATATGAATACCATCTGTTTTATCCCAAAAATATTTATTTACAAACTTTGCCTTATGTTCTATTCCTTTAAATAGAAATGGAACTTCTACTTCTAAGTTTATTTTTTTGTGTTTATTGTGTCTATTTTTAAAAGTCCAAGTTGGAAGTTCTTCTAAATTTACTTCAGCTCCATGGAAAAAATACCAAAATAACTCATAATCATATTTGTGATGAATGTAAAAAATCATAATAAACTTGCTTTTTTAATAGTATCTGGTTCTTTTATGATTACATCGAGAAAATGATTTCGTGTATCAACTATTTTTAATATTGAGTTTCTAGTTACATCTACCCATTTTTGTAATTTATCTCTGAACTCAATCCATTTATTTTCATCATTAGCTAACTCATCTAATTCATCAATAACATCTATTAATTCATCAAATTCAAGTGGATATTGTATTGGAGTAAACCCATTATCAAGTAAGATGGAATCATAGTATTCAATTGTTTCTCTATGAAATGGAATGAATGGTTTACCTGCTAGAATATGAGTTACTGTTTTTTCGGTCATATAATGTGTACCTATTTTTTTCAGTTCTTCGTTAGATAGTTTTTTTGATTTAAGATTCATTTTCCAATAATACTCTGGTAAGATTGATACTTCTCCTATATTAAACATCTTGAACAAAAATTCTTTAAGATTATCATCATTCCACTCACCACCCCAATCATCTAAACCATATCCTCTTTTTTGAATAATATTTTCTTCTCCAAGAAGTTCTTTAATTGTTTTTCTGTGATTATGAACCTGGTCGTTTGAATATTGTTTAGTATCATGAAAACTTGAATGGGTAATGTTTATGTTTTTAGTTTTTTGAATTTTAGCAAACATTTCAAGTTTTGGTCTATATATTCGTCGTATTGGATAATTCATTTTATGTTTATATCCACTTTTTTTGTTTTTAAGAAAATCATTAAAAAATGTATATTCTCGTAATCCAAGAGTATTTGGATATATAAAGGACATAAAATTTAAACTAAATGGGTTATATGAATTAGGATATGAATACAACTCATCATTTTCATCCACATAAACATTAATATTTTTGTTTAATTTTGTATCAAACTTATGATGTTTATATGCATTATGACCTTCCCAATCTATATAGATAAAATGAATTTTACTCTTTTTAGTGATACTAGAATTTAATTTAGGTAAAACTATATTATCTACCGTATCCATTATATTAGAATTAAATCCTCTATCTGATACCATTTTCATATCATATAAGAAAATACTATAATCAAAAATATGATGACCTGGAGATTTCCATTGATTATCTCCTACAAACGAAACCGTTATTTCTTTGTTTTTATATTTTATAGGAATAGTAACCTCATCTGTTATAGGAATATTTTTATTGAATGCTGTATCTAAACTTGTATGTGTCGGTACATTTTTAATATCTACATCCACTCCATGAAAGAAATACCAAAATCTCTCATACGAATAGTTATGATGTATATAAATTTTAAAGTTTTCCATAATTCTTACCCCAATCTGCTTTGACAGGAAATCCAAAACTTTCGAGAACGGATTTAACCTTTTTAATAGTTTCTACCTCAGAATCATCAAACTCGAATAAGAATGAATCATAGGTATATAATATAGGTAGAGGTAACCCTTCTTTTTTCAACTTATCCATTACCTCAATATTAAATTCAGTTTCAGTCGCT
>Ga0233444_10004514_pt1 | contig 13269 bp, 9 predicted proteins | sample SI_124_October20_6_FD_182792 | JGI IMG/M metagenome (GOLD analysis project Ga0233444, IMG submission 182792) | Seawater microbial communities from Saanich Inlet, British Columbia, Canada - SI_124_October2016_10_MG | ecosystem: Environmental > Aquatic > Marine > Inlet | place: Canada: British...
AACATCCGAATGAGTATATGGGAGTGCTGATTGACAACTACTATGATCTCTGGGTTATTGAGCCCAAACTTTATGAAGCGCGAGATTACGAACCTGGTCCTGATGGAACGACCCATTTTGGTTCCTATTTTGCTAATAGTAGGGCTCATGTGGAGACTAAAGACCCACTGGGTTATACGGTCATTGAAAAGTTCTTTCATCCTTATCTAACTTTTAATGCACAATTGCCAACGGATTTTAAAGGTACCTTTTCTTTATCGTTGGATAAATCTCAGGCTTACACCTACAAATCCCAGTATTTAATTGATGTGACTTTGAGAGGGAGTAATAATGCCAATCTCAGAGGTAATAGGTTGGGTAATAATTTAACTGGTAATTCAGGCAATAACATAATCCATGGAGCTGGAGGTGACGATGAGATAGACGGGGGAGGTGGGGATGATGTGGCTGTTTTTACTGGTTTAAGTGATGAATATGAGATAACCAAGCAGGAGGATGCTACCATTGTTTCTGATGTACAATCCGATCGGGATGGTATTGATAGATTAAGCAACATTGAATTCATCCATTTTAGTGATAAAAAGATTGAAATCAATTAAAAAAGGAAAAATTAATTAATGAAAACAAATTGAAGAATCTTCATTCCACCGGTTTAACCATGAATTTTGATAAGCATTTTATCCGCTATGGTACATTCTGTCTTCCTAGGATTGATGCGTTAGTTGATTTCAAGAGACACATTTTCGAGGTAAATAATGCTTTTAACCCTTAAACCCTTAAACATGAAAAGAAACCTAAACCTAATATCCTTTTTGGTGGTCATCCTTGGATGTTCCCTTCAGCTTGAGGGGCAATCACTCTACTCGGAGAAATACTCTGAAGCCAAAGCCCGACATGAACACCTCAATATGATTCGCAGTGAAAAGTTCAACTTGATTATGCCGGGTGCTATGCGGGACAACGATGTGGATATGCTTATCCATGTAATAAGAAGGGGTGACCCAGATGCTTTTGCAGTAGATTTTGGAGTAACCATGGGCTATGTGATTTTCACTGCTACTGAAGATGAGCGGGTAGAGCGGGTAGTAGCAGGATTTGGCTGTTGTGCAGAGATAGCAGATGAATCAATCTATGATGAATTTATCGATGAGACTGAAATCACCAAATTCGTTTCAGCTCGAAACCCGCAAAAAATAGCTGTGAATATGTCCAGCCTGTTGACCCATGTAGATGGGCTTTCACATACCAATTATTTAAGATTGACCGAATTATTGGGTGATAAGTATTCCAAACGTCTCATTTCTTCTGAAAATGTAATCACTGACTTTAGAGTGAGAAGAATCCAACCAGAAATCAGAACATTTGCCAATTTATGTGATCTTCAAAGAAAAATTATGGATACTGCACTTAGAAATATTGAAGCTGGAAGAACTACCATTAATGATGTTTATTGGTGGGCAGAAGACCAATTACTAGATAGGGGAATTCAAGCTTCCTATTTTGGCGGCCGTACCCCTGGTGTTTTGCATTCGGAAGTTTCGGATCGATCGGCTTATCGGAGTTTTGATTATGCATTTCAGCCTGGTGATCTGATTTCATGGGATTGGGAAATTGTTCACATGAATATGGGAACTGATTATAAACGTAATGTTTACATACTGAGAGAAGGAGAAACAAATGTGCCTGCGAGTGTTCAATTGGCCTGGGACCGAGGTCTTGAGGCTCGCGAAATCATTCGTAAAGAAATTATTGTAGGCCGTACAGCAGGAGAGACTCAGGTCGCAGTAGTGAATGCCTTGGAAAAAGCAGGATATATTTACACTCCATTCGAAGATACTCCTCGGGATAGGGAGATCATTGACGCTTTAAAGGACAGTCCAGCATCTGGAATATCAATCGATTTTCATACTGTGGGAAATACGGGGAATAGTGAAGTTTCAATGGGAGCAGCTTTTGCACCATTCAGACCTTATCGATCTCATTTCAAGATACAGCCCAATCACTTGTTCTCATTCGAGTACATTGTACATACCTGGATACCAGAGTGGGGGGAGCGATTGTCTATTAATTTTGAAGACAATCATATCGTTACTCGTAATGGGGTAGAGTGGCTTTATCCACCCAATGAAAAAATTATTTTAGTGAAACCCTGAACGATTGAGAGTGGCTAGCTACATATACCTACAGCATTATTCTGAATCATTCTTTGGCCTTTCATACGGAAAGGTACTTAATAGCTTGAACGTCAAAGAATGGTTACGATCTCTAAATCGAATAAGGTACTTTACTCGCATCATAATGAGGAACGTTACCTATTTTTCGCCACCCAAAAAAAGACAAAAAAATGAGGTTAGTAAGTATAATGCCCATTATTCTCTGCTGGCTCTTAACCATCAGCTGCACTCCCAAAACAGCCTCAGTAGAGATATTGAAGACCAATACTAATTACCTAGAACTTATTGCTTTATTTAAAGAGTTCCGAAAACTTCAAGAGGTACCCTCGGAGAAAAGAATCCTTTATTACACCTCCGATGCCATAGCCAGACGATGGGAAAAGCTTAGAGACTATCAACATCAACTGCAAACATTTAATGTTAGCGAGTGGACTGTCTCTAAAAAAGTAAACTACCATTTAGTCCGAGCCGAAATGAATGGGATGGAGTTCAATCATCGGGTGCTGCGTCCTTGGTCACGCAATCCTAATTTTTACTTAAATAGGATACCGCTCCCAGAGGAGGCGATGAAGTTTCCCCTTGATGATATGGAGTTAGACTACCTCACGCAAGGGCTCAAAGACATTCCTGCCTTTTTTGAACAGGCCATGGAGAATATGAAAGAGCTGTCTAGGGTTTCTGGAGATTTTGCCAGCTTTGCGATTCACAATCTAGAGCATGATAACCCATTAAAATGGCTTTCAGATCAAGACGCAAGTCAATATCCTGAGTTGGAGCCATTGATAAAGGGATCAAATGATGCCATGGATCATTATCTCCACTGGTTGAAAGAGAATCAGTACTTAATGAAGGAGCCTCCCGGAGTTGGAAAAGATCATTACAATTGGGCACTTAAGAATGTCTATCTATTTCCCTACACTTGGCAGGAATGTCTGAGTATCGTTGAGCTTGAGGATAATCGGGTAATCACCTTTAGGGAGCTTGAGAAAAACAGGAACAGAAAGCTCCCCTTATTGAAGCCAGACACCTCTCAGGAGCAATACATCAAACGATATACACAAACGATAAATGGCGTGATTACATTCATAAAGGAGAATGAAATATTTACCGTTCAGGAGTACCTCGTACCTGAGGCATACATTGCGGAGGAGAAAAGCCGTGGCCCCTACGGTTTAGGTAAACCTTGGCCAAAAAAGCATGATTATTTTTTCAATTTCTCACTTCGGGAGCCCATGATGTTGGAAACGCATGAGATGATTGGACATCATTTTGATTTGCTGAGAGCTTTGCATGACGATAGGCCCATTCGAGGAGACAGGGAACATGAGGGGCCTTATCATGTTTCGGTGGCACGATTGGAGGGTTTTGCCTTTGCATTGGAAGAGTTGATGATGCATGCAGGTTATTTGGATGAACAATCTTCTAGGAGCAGAGAAATTACTTACAATCAGGCTGCTTTTCGCACGGTACGTGCCATATCAGATCTTCGAATGCACAATTTGGATTGGAGTTTGGATGACGCCATGAAATACTGTGTACGCAATGCACCCAATGGTCATTTATTGGCTGGTAGTCCACATCTTTGGCATGAGATGCATTCAACCTTAACCATGGTTGGCTGGCATATGCAAATGGTGGTTGGAAAGGTGCAGTTTATGAAGCTCTTAGGGGATCGGTCTCAGCAGTTAGGTGATGATTTTGTGCTCAAAGATTTCATGGATGAGTACTTCGCAGCCGGAGTAATTCCTACCTCACTTATTCGTTGGGAGATGACGGGGATGACAGATGAAATAGAAAGGCTAGTGAACTAACAAAGAACGACATACAAAAAATAATGACTCCAAAATGAGTAGATAAACTTTGATTTCATCACTTTCAAAAGTGCGATATTTTATGTATATTAGTATACGTTAATTGTTTTATTTTCATAGGACCCGAATTGAGTGGAAAAATTCAACAGTTATATTCCTATGGACTCACTTTTTCATATTAGTTTAAGGATCTTTTTTAATGTTATTTTAATCAATAAAGGAGGCTCAATCACCCTATTAAAATAGACATATTCTGAAATAAAACTATGGGTATACTACATAAATTATCATTCATTTTTATTTGCTTCATGGCTCTCTCATGTACGCCAAAAGAAGAGGCTTTAATAGTTATCGAAACCAACACGAAATACCAAGACCTTGTGAAACTGCATAAAGAATTCCGGGAGTTTCAGATGATCCCATTAAACAATGGTGTGCCCGACTACAGCCCTGACGCTGTGGCCGGCAGATGGGGGGAGCTAAAAGTGTTTCAAAAACAATTGCTAGCTTTTAATTTCAGCTCTTGGTCGATCTCTGAAAAGATCGATTATCATCTGGTTCGGGCCGAAATGAATGGTTTGGAATTTCAGCATCGGGTGGTGAGACCCTGGTCGCGAGATGCCAGTTTCTATTTACAAACCCAAGAGGGAGCAGGTCCAACCCGTTATGGTACCTTGGACTTATGGCGACTGTCATTGCCCTTGGAAGAAGAAGAACTGGATGATTTTAGTATGAAGTTGAAGGCGGTGCCAAAAATATTTTTACAGGCTAGAAAAAACCTCACTGAGGGAGCGGTAGACTTTGCCACCCTAGCTTTGCAACATTTAAATGAAGAGGTTGAGGTTTTTGAAACATTGGCGTTGAATCTGTCAAAGCACCATCCAGCACTAGTTGCAGAGGCCGTAGCCGCTCAAAAGGCCGTAGCGGAATATGGGTTGTGGCTGGAAGAAAACAAGGATAAAATGGCCACTAATGCAGGGGTGGGTAAGGATAATTACAGTTGGTTGATGAAAAATGTTTACCTATTTCCTTATTCTTGGGATGAGATTCGAATGATTGTTGAGCTTGAGGATAACCGGGTGAGAACCTTTCAACGCTTGGAGGAAAATCGCAATCGTAAGTTGCCCCATTTAAAGCCAGCACAGTCTCAAGCTGAATATAAGCAAAGGGTGAAGAATTCGATTGACCATATTATGAATTTTCTCATAGAAGGGGAGATTTTTACCGTGGATGAATTTCTAACTACGGAAGATTATTTTGGTACGTGGCATAATTTTGAGGATCCATGGCCAGAAAAGCATGACTATTTCTTTAATTTTTCGCATAGAGAAGCGGTGATGGAAGAAACTCATGAAATGGTGGGGCATCATTTTGATGAGTTGAGGGCAAGACGGAATCCTCATCCTATTCGAGGGGGATTTCCACCTTATAAAATAGGAACCGCCAGGCATGAAGGGTTTGCTTTTGCATTGGAAGAATTAATGATGCATGCAGGATACTTAGATGGTCGTTCTTCAAGAGGCCGAGAAATTGCTTACGAACAATCTGCATTTCGCACCGTGAGAGCATTATCAGATGTATATATGCACAGCCACGATTGGGATTTAGAAGATGCTGTAAAATACTGTGTAGAGAACGCTCCTCATGGAGAATTACTTAAGGACAGTCATCATTTATGGTATGAAATGGCAACTACTTTAAGAGGAACGGGGCATCATATGCTCATGGTCGTAGGAAAGGTTCAGTTTATGAAATTATTCCGAGACCGGGCCAATCAAATGGGGGACGATTTCACTCTTAAAAAGTTTATGGATGAGTTCATTGCTACAGGCACAATTCCATTTTCACTTACTCGGTGGGAAATGACGGGTTATGATGATGAAATTATAAAATTAACCAGTGATTGAAACATTAATGTATGAGTTTTTACTCGATTGGGTCATCACTAAAAAGGCCTTTAGATTTTATTTTCTGAGACTTTATAAAATTAATTTTAATAATTTGAGTCAACAAAAAATAAATATTTAAATCGTTAATCAAAATATATGATCTTCAGAAAAGACGCTTATTGCAGTGTACTTGAAAAGAGGTTCACTTTTTCATAAAAACGCATTAAGACAAACTAATTAATTTAATCATGAAAAACCTAAAATTAAATAAGACAGTTACTTGGGCATTTCCCATATTAATGTTGGCGTTAGGTTGTAACCCTTCTAGAATAGATAATAAGGAACAAAAACAACCAGATTTAGCTACAGAGTTTAATATACGACTAGGCGGTTTTTTACCTTTATTGCCTTTGAATAATAATATTGTAGATATGATGGACCGGTCTGTTACCATTGAAGATTTTGATATACCTGGTTTTCCTAAGAAAATGATTACTTACGGTACAGTCTTTGCTGTTATGGCCGAGGTGACCGACGAATTTGTCTATGAAGTGGCACAGTCATTCCATGAGATGTTTCCTCAAGATCCAGACTTAGATCTGGAAATGCAGAAGAAGGTACTCAACAATATGTTACAGTATAGAAGCTTAATACCAGTTTTAAATGGTCGTTATGAGTCCTTGTCTGACGATATGGAAGGTAGTATGGAACAGCTTTCTAAGGATTACAGTGTTTGCGATATTATTATGTATCGGGATGGAACCGGTCGGCAGACCATGGAAGTTGTGGAGCATTTATTACACTATCTGACCAGTATTGGCTTGCACTTGACTTTACCAGAGGATTGGAGTTTTAGCGACCCTAAATCAAAAGTAACCCAGGTGATGAATCAGGCAATTGATGCTGGATTATATGATGTTGGAAGTTATAAGGATATGATTGAAGAGGATAAAGAGGTCTATCAAAGAGTCATTGTGCAAGAGTTTTCCTATTGGCTAATCAGTACTTATTGGGATCTGCAGGAGCCATATGGCCCAATGTTAGAAGAGGAATGGAATGTAGACAATAAGCAAGATTTGCTTAAAAAATTACCGGAAGGCTATTATTTAGTCGAGCAGACGGTTGACAGGTTTATGAAGTCACCATCATTGGAAATATTGGAGAAGTTCAGGAAGTATAATTAAGAAACTCCAGCGAGGAGTTTAAGCGTGTGTTCAAGTTATTTTTTTAATAATGGAGTTTTAGATCTTTTAATCAAATTACATAGTTTCGAAGACTTTTAATTCTCCCTACCGTCTGGATCATTTTAAAAAAGGTGACCAGGAAGGGATTGCATCGTCCCCATGATGGGTCGTCAATCGCATTTGTTGAGTACCATCGGCATTCATCACATAAATCTCATTATTGCCATCACGGCTTGACACAAAGGCGATCTTTTGGCCGTCGTAAGACCAAGCTGCAAACTCATTGTAGCCTGTACTTCTAGTCAGATTCTCTAGCCCAGAACCGTCAATATTGATAACATGGATGTTTGCAGGAGGCTGCCCGGGCTGTTGGTTAGAATCAAAAAGCAGTTGTTTTCCGTCAGGAGACCAGGCAGGGTAACCATTGTAGGCATCGATATCTGTGATTTGAATGGGCGATGAACCATTTAGATTCATGATCCATATTTGTGCGCGGCGTAAGTATTCTGTTTCCTCAGTCCATGTAGGTCCGCTTTGATGCTCCATAGCCACCATCTTACCATCAGGTGATGGACAAGGTGAGATACCTACAAAATCCGGAGAGAGGGTTCTTTTCTGAGAGCCGTCTGCATTCATGATAAAGGCATTCCTAACTTTATTTGAAGAGAAATAAACAATACTTTTACCATCGGTCATCCAACGCGGTGCTGAATCACTGCCAGGGTTGTTCGTTAATCGGATGACTCCTGTACCATCTACATTCATTACATAAATCTCTTGATTTCCATCTCGATCAGATTCAAAGGCAATTTTATCCCCAATAGGAGACCAGGCAGGCCCACTATCTTGGGCAGAGTGATGGGTTATCCTAGTTTGCCCAGTACCATCGGCGTTCATCGTATATATCTCTAGATTGCCATCTCTATCAGATTGGAAAGCGATCTTTGAACTTTGATTTTGTATAATGACTGGCTTCTTGGGTATTGAGCAGGAAACAGTTATGAATAATGAAGCAAAGATGATTGATCTAATGGCAATTATTGAGAGAAAGAGGCCCTTTGTATTCTTAAGAAATGGGATATGGGGCTTCAATAAAATATAAATATTGTTATTCCATGAGTTATACTTTAGAATTTTTTGGGTTTTTGTAAATTTGACCAAGATTTCTTTCTGAGCAGGAAGATCGATTACTTCAAGTTTAGACACATTATTTTAGTTTTTTTCTGCTTGTCCTCTTTGGAAGCCAGCTGCATTTTCTGCATCCTTCAAAAATCCTTTCTTTAAACTAGCTGCGCTGAAGTAATCCCAATAGCTAGCTGTTCCACTAGGGTGGGTAAGGTCTACGGATACACCATCTTTATAGACCATTTTGACTGTTCGGAGGTTGGAGATGTTCTCTATCGGATTTTTTTCCAAAATCAAGAGGTCTGCCAGTTTACCTATTTCTACCGTTCCCAGCTTGTCTAAAACACCTAATAAATCAGCACAATTTTTTGTAGCAGCCATTAAAGTTTGCATTTCACTTACTCCAGAAAGCACAAATTGCTCACACTCCAAAACTCCCATTTCACCAATAGGCATAGAGTCCGATCCAGTCACAACTTTGACGCCCATATCCACAGCCTTTTTCAAGGCTTGTCTTTGATAGAGCGCATGTTCTGGAGAGCGTTGGTCAGCGTAATTGATCAGGGTACGATAGTACGAGATCTCTTTGTTCTCAGCATAACCAAGATCCTTTAGCCTATTTTCTCTTTCCTGGATGTATTCATCGCTCAGGTTGCAAATGATTGTGGGATCATAGAAGGTACCCTTTTCGGCCATCAACTTCAAAGTTTTTTCAGTAATACCATAGCCATGTTCAACACAATCAACTCCGGCTTTGACGGCTCTGTAGATATCTGGTTCACGTGTATGAGTGGTCACATGTCTTCCAAGGCTATGTGCAGTTTCAATGGCTGCTTCTAATTCATCCTGTAGCATTTCCACACTAAAAAGCTTGATCAAGTCTACACCATTTTGGACTCTATCTCTTACTTCCTTTCGGATTTCAGCTACGCCATCTGCCCCTTTATTTTTTGGGACATAGCCCCGATGTCCGGCGGTAGGCGAGACGGGTTCACCACTGGCGAAAATCCTTGGCCCCATAAAAAAACCTGCATCAAAGGCATCTCTCCATGCTATGTCTAGATAATCCCGCTCTGAAACTGAACGTACACTGGTGAAGCCACTACGGAGACCGTCCATAGCGTTTAATCCGGCCCGGATAGATGCTGAGGCTAAGGTTTCGCTTTGTTCAATATTTTTTGGATCTGGTAGGAGAGCTGACAGATGAGTATGCATATTCCATAGTCCGGGCAAAACATATCCACCTTTGAGATCAATCACTTCCACATGGGCCGCCGGACCATTATAAACTCCTTTTTGGATTTCAGTGATTTTGTTATCAATAATGGTAACGGTCATATTTTTTTGTAAGTCAGCTCCTGTGCAGTCGATCACATTACAATTGGTAAGAATAGTAGTTTGTGCGTTTGAATGTGTTGGCATCAATGATCCGAAAATGAGAATAATACTAAGGATTAAAAGTCTGTATGATTTCATGAAGTTTGTATTTATGTTTTAGTTTCTTTTATCTTTTTTGAAATAATGTTTAACACTTCTTTGTGAATAGCTCCATTTGTTGCAATAATTTCTGTAGACTCCATAGAGTGATTATTTCCTGAAAGTGTAGTCACTTTTCCTCCTGCCTCTTTGATGAGTAGTGCCGCTGCAGTTAGATCCCAAGCATTCATACCTTTGGCCCAAAATCCGTCAATGCGTCCGGCAGCAACATAAGCTAGATCTAGCGTAGCCGTTGCATGGTTGAGGACTCCTTCGGTATTCAGTGTCATATCATGGTAAATATTTAATGTAGATGGATCCTCTTTTGAAAGATCATAGGGAAACCTTGTAGAGAGAAGAGCGTGTTTAAGATGGGAGGTCTTTGATACGCTTATCAAATTATTATTGAGATAAGCTCCTTGCCCTATGATGCAAGTAAAGAGTTCGTCAAAGACAGGATTATAAATGACCCCAACATTGGTAAGATCATCAATGTTTAGCGCTATGGATAGCGCGTAATGGGGATTGCCATGTCCGAAATTACCTAAACCAACGATGGGGTCAATAATCCATAAAGCACCGTCTGTAATAAATGATTGATTTTCAGAAAAAACGGAAAGATATCGTTGGTTTGGAAATGCCTTCCGGAGGGTTTCATAAATACTATCATGAACTTTTCGGTCCGCTTCATCCATTAGTTTTTTTCTCTCTATTGCTGAAAGCGGTATGGTAGGAGTAAGTTCTATTAGGAGTTTTCCAGCTTTTTTAGCGGCAAGAATTGCATGTTTTATATATGCTCTATTATTTTCCATTTAGTTTAGCATTTAGACCTAATTCTTATTCAATTTAAGATTTATTATCTCATGATGCCGTGACAACTGTCCACTCGCTTTGGCGAGAGGATTATTTTTAATAGTATTATTTTCGATTGGTAATATTTTTTCTCGAATACTACTCCTCTTATTGCTTTATTAATGATCACTTGAATTAATTTCATGAAAACAGCAAGTAAATGGCATCAAATAAAATTGAACGATTTCAGCCTATTAATAAGAATGTTCTACTACTAATTTAACTAATTATTTTGATTCTAAGATTTAAGGGTTGTTGCTATAAAAAATACTTCAAGTTTCATTTAAAAAACAAAATAATTACCTTATTTGTACATCAATTTTAATCAAAAAAGCCAACCCCAGATAGGGTATTAGGCTGTTTTGTAGTTTAAAAAAAGTTATAAACTAATCCAATGATAACTTCTCAACAACTCTTTTTAAAACCTTGTTTTCATGTTCTAGTTCGCGAATTTTACCAACATCTGAGGCTTGGAAATCGAGCTTCATCTCTTCCTCTCCAGTCATAACCCACCAAAGATTAATATTCATTATTCTTCTCATTAGAATGAGTAAATCAATACTTGGGTTCTGCCTACATCCCTCAATTGCGCTTATCAAATGCCTTTCTACTCCAAGCTTCTCAGCAAAGCTAAGTTGAGTTTCTGACATCATCATTCTAACCTCGTAGACTCGGCTACATCGTTCTTGGTTTATTCCTTTTTTAGTAGGGGATTTAACACCATACTTTACCTTAAAAGATTCAGCTTCTTCTTTTGTCGGCTTTTTTATGAAGGGCTTATGATCCTCGCCATATACAATGAAATCTGTATTAAGAAATGGCATAACACTCTCTAACCTCTTAATAAAGTCAGTTGTTATCTTCTTGGGTCTTTGTGGAGATGTAAATACATTAACTCCACTCACTGAGCATCCTATTTTATTGCTCACAATTCTAGGATTGGTTTCTAATAATTCCATCACCTCAATAAATCGTAGGTTTTGATTAAAACCACCAGAGTAAAGTTTATATTCTTTGTTCAGATTCTCTGTTATATTTTCCATAGTTTCTTAGGTGTGGTTGACGAAATTTTCTTTGACGCTAAATAATATTTCGAGCGTTATCTTTTAATGTTTAATCAAATATGAATATTTTCTTTATCATTGAACATATAATTATAGTTTTTTGTACTATAAAAGTATAAAATAATAATGCAAAAGATTACGATCTAACTAATGGCCTTTTGCAAGAATTTGTTGAATGCAAATCGTTGTTGTTCTAGAACATTCTCTTTAGTTAAATTGGCGTAGGTCTCTAGAATAGTTTTTACTTCATCTCCCATCATCTCTGCTAATATGTGAATGTCAATTTTCCACTCATTCAATGCGGTCATTCCAAAGGTATGCCTAAATTTATGTGATGTTATTCGATCATTCCATTCGAAATCTATTTCTTTGGATAATACATCGTTTAAAAAGGTGTTGTAAGCAAGTAACTCGGTATTAGCTTTACTTGCATTAATATAACTTAAGTCTTCATTTACAAACGGATCAAAAGGAATACCACCTACTGCATTTAATTTTTTTAGTGAGTCCTCTGCTAAAGTAATGTCAATCAAATAGTCCTTACCAGTTTTAGCTCTTTTTCCTATTAGGGATTTGCCTTTCATGGTTTGAGTAATTTTAAGCACATCTTTTTTACCTAAATCCTTAAATGAGATTCCAGTATAAGCTTGAAATATTGCCAAAGCCCTGTACTGCTCATGTTTTTTGTTAGAAAAAGATATTTTCTTTATTTCTTCAATAAAACCCCAGGGCAAAGCTCTTTCAATTGCATTTTTCTTTCTGTCTTCAGAGTCCGCTTGTTTTGAAATCCCAACAAAAGGATTAGAAATCAAATTTTCAAACATGTCACTGTGTATATTGTAAAATGAATTATACAGTGCTTTTAGGTTACTAAGCCTGATGTGAATTGTTGATGAGGCATTACCTTTTATTTTCAAAAATTTACGATAATCCATAGCGTGTTTTCTAAACATTTGTCTTGAATTTTTTCTTATTATAGAAAAGTCACTATTAATCTTTTTATTGCTATCTATAAAATCCTTAAATGTATTTAAACTACTCTTGTTACCCTCATATGTTTTTCTCTCACGGTTTTCTTTTAACTCTCCTAAAGACCATTCAAAAGCCTCTAAAATTGTAGTTTCATTTTTTATTTCTCCATTATTTTTATACCTCTCCCAAATTTGGTCAACATCTCCAAAAGTATATGGGTCAAATTCTTCAATAGTGTTTATTATCTCAAGGAGTTTTGCTTGATTTTCTTTTCTTTGTTGACCTATAAATCCTCCTCTTGCCCATTCCTTATCTGGGTCTTCACAATATACCCCTGTGGCAAATTGTTTTGCTTCACCAGAATATCTAATATTTGCGTAAACTGCTCTTCGTTGAGAATTCTTAGATGTAGATTTTAAATAAAAACTTACTCTAATATCTTGATTGCTTTTCATACCTTTATTTTTTAATTTTGGACTTCCATAAAAGTTCCATAGTAGATAAACTTCCATGGAAAAATCGTACTATATATACAATTTTTGTTAATTAAATACAAATTAATTATAAAATACAGGCTAAATCAAAGAATTATTCTGTTTTCAATAAACAAATCTTTAATAAGCGATTTAAAATACAAATCATTGCATATTTGCCAAAATATTACTGGTGTTTGAAGTAGCGTTAATTCAAAAAAAGTAGCATCAATTTAAAAAAAAATCATG
>Ga0233444_10004515_pt1 | contig 13265 bp, 16 predicted proteins | sample SI_124_October20_6_FD_182792 | JGI IMG/M metagenome (GOLD analysis project Ga0233444, IMG submission 182792) | Seawater microbial communities from Saanich Inlet, British Columbia, Canada - SI_124_October2016_10_MG | ecosystem: Environmental > Aquatic > Marine > Inlet | place: Canada: British...
ATAAAGGAAATGTTATGAAAATAAAAGATGTATTACAGCTTCCAAACATTGAAATTGGTGATGAAATAATGGTTGGTAAATTTAAAAATCGTAAAGCAACAGTAACAGGATTCGCAACAGATGATAACAATCAACCTGTTCTAAAAACAACCAAAGGCGATCAAAAACTATTCAAACCTAGAATAGTTAAACTAATGGATAAGTAAAATGAAAGTAAGTCTTCGTAGACTAAGTAATAAAGATGTATTCCATTTAAGGAGTATTATTGACGAAGATACTGCAGAAAAGTGCTATTTAGAATGGCCATTCACAAAAGAGGTTGCATTTTCTTTCATTTCAAACTATAATACATGGGGTATATGGATTAATAATGGAATACTTGCTGGTGCTATAGAAATAAAAAAAGACATGGAAACAGCATACTTTGTTAGCAAGAAATACAGAAATTTAGGTATTGCTACAAATGCAGTGATCCAATGTAAAGAACGGTTTAGTGATCAGCAATTACATTGTGTTATTAATCCCGATAACAAAGCAAGTTTAAAGGTAGCTAACAAAGCAAATTTAAGAGTAAGTTTCTTTAGCTAAACAATATTATGTCTAATAAAAAATTTAACAAAGATAACATTAAAGATACACACGGTCCGATGAATAGTGTGTCTAAAGAAGATGCATTAGTATGGGCAAATGCTCCAGACGTAAAACATCTAAGTAAACTAGAGCCACATAAAAGACGTGAAGTAATTGCTAAAAAGAATAAAGCAGTACAAAGCAGTAAAAAAGCGGACCGAAAATTAAGCAAAAGCATAATTAGAAATATAGAGGACTAACATGGATTATTCAAAAGTAGATAAAGACGGCAAGGAACTTAATACAGTTCCAAAAGCTAATCAAGCTAAACAAGCTGGTTATCACGAAAAGTGGTTAAAGAACCCAGAGGAGTGGGAACCAACAGCAGAAGATATTAAATGCGAACTTCAGCTACAAGCATTAAGTGCAGTTGAGCCTTTAAAGTGGGAAATTGATCTAGGTTGGTTTAAGAAACAAATTAAAGAATATGATGATAAGTGGGTACCTTATCTTAGACGTGAGGGTGTAGTAAACAACAGAGAAGGGTTGTGCTTAGTAGGACTTGAAGGTGACGAGCCTTGGGATAGTTTAAGTATGCCAGAAGCACGTAGGCGTACAGGTCGTAAACTTAGTGAATTAGACTTTAATGTTCCTACACAGTTATATAAAGATCTATCTAGTTTACATCCATTACTAGATTATTGGAAACCTCTAGGACGTACAATGATTGTTAATAGTGGAGCAGGAGGTTGGTTCCCACCACACAAAGATCAACCTATGTTAACAAGAGATACATTTAGAGTATGTGCATTTATATCAAATAATGTAACACACGATGCATATGAATGGCAAATGGATGGACGTATATGGCCTATTAAAGCTGGTGGTGTATACTACATAGACACACGTAAAACACACAGAACACACAGTTGGAAGGATAATAGCATGCATTTAGTAATGAATATTCCTAAAACATGGGAGAATGTCGTTAAGTTGATAAGTGCAACACTTAATTACTAAGCCTTTTGATATTAATTAGATAAATACTTGTATGAAAATATATGATATTATAACCGAAGATGCCGAAGGCGGCGATACAATGCATGGTAATATTGCCAGCGTTTCGTTTCCTATGACACCAGGAACTAAGAAAAAAGATGCACGTAAGGCAGTTGATCCTAAAGGATACTTAGGTGATGGTAAAATTAAAAAGCAAAGTGTTGGTTATAACAAGCCAGTAAAGGTAATAAAAAGATGAGAGAATCTCAGTTAGCAAAAGAAGAAATTTATTCTAATAATCCAGAAGACCCTAATAATCCAGAAGTATTAGTGCAAGGATATGGCAGAATGAACCTAAAGTCTTTGGAAACAAAAGTAGAACGTATGTTCACTGAAATGGCAGAGATGGCTAAAATGGGAAATTGGGATAACGTAGAATATAATCTTAATAAAGGATTAGTTCAAGGATTTATTACAGCAATTACTAATACATATAAAGAATTAGAAACAATCAGAAAACGCGGCGGTAAGAACAGTCGTGGCATTGAAAAAAGGTAACGACTATGAGCGAACATAAAATTGACAATACATTTACTGTAGCAATGGACCAAATTAATAAATTGGAAAAAGTATTTACAGCAGGTGGAAGACTAGAAAGAGCTATTTCAGAAGTAGGTGGCGATATATCTTTTCTTAGAGATATACAAGAATCATTAAGTAATGTATATGAATCATTAGAAGAAGGACATTACGGTGCAGTTGCACATTTAGATAACGTAGATGAGCAACTAAGCAAGAAGAAAAAAATTACAAATAAAACTCCAGTAGGCATGGTTGCTGAAGGCGTATTAGATGCAGACGATGATGACGGGTTTATGGCTCGTAGTCAACTGTATTTCCTAGCACGTGATGCTATTAAATTACATGGTATAATTGACGATAGAGATGATTTAGAGCCATGGGTTTCAAGTAAAATAGCACAAGCAAGTAAAGACATTGATGCAGTTAGTCGTTACACTGAATACAATGCCATGAAAGCCGAAGTTGAACCAGAAGGAATGGAACTAAACACACATTCACATGCAGAAGTTCCTCCACACATGGAAGAAGGTTATTCAATCTTACCTCCAATGGATACAGACAGATACCAAGCACGTGATGGATTAGAAGGACCGTTTCCTACAAAATCAGGAAAAGTAGTTTATTATGATCCAAAAGAAGGTTCATATTATGATTCAGATACAGACATGTACTTAACATATGATGACTTTAGAGCATTAGATATGAATGAAGGTTCTATGAAAAACATGTTGCATGATAATGCAGAAGAAATGGACAGAGCTGAATTCGTTAGTGAATACGGAGATCAACTAGGAGGCCATGAAGCAGCTGGTGATTTTTGGGATAACGTAAACGGTGTTGAAGAAGTAGCAAAAGCATCAAGCAAAAGAAAAGAAGAACATGATGCTATGATAGTTACTCCAGCAGATAAAGAACTTAACACACCTGCATATCAAAGATATAAAGCTGGTGATCCAAGATACAAATATAAGGCTTTCCCAGATTCAGACATTACTGAAGGTATGGAATTTGACGAAAAGAGAACAAATGATTTACAAATAGTAGCAAAAGATCTTTTCAAAAATGCACTAAGCAAAGCAAAAAAGAAGGTGAAATAACATGTTTGATAAACAGCAGTACTTAGACAACGAAGATAATAATTACCACACAGAAAACGGTATTGCGTTAGCAAATGAGTTTGGCACACCAGAAGAACAAAAATTAATGATGCAAATTCAAAAAGATCATTATGCTCGTGGGCATATTAATCCAGATGAAATAGAAGCACGTAATGCTATTGTTAAAAAATATTACCCAATGTTAGAAGGATTAGACGAAGGTATGATGTCTGACATGGAAAAAGATTTAATTGATATGTATAAAGGTGACGGTGAACCTGGACTTGCTGATGCAATGGGTTACAGCGAAGCTAAGTTTGCTAAAGAATATGTTAGAGCAGATGCAGATATATATAAAATGATTAAGAATTATGTTAATGCAAATGAATCAGTTGTGTCGGAAGCAGGCGGTTATTATACACAACCTGTATATGATATGATTGAAAAGCATGGCATTCAAAAAGTAATGCACGAACTATTAACAAGTTTAGATGCTGATGTAATTCAGGACTTTATAAGCCGTGCAGAATTTACAGAATCAGACGAAACAAAATACGGCATTGTACGCTATCCTGACACAGCAATCTCATACATCAAAAATGACGGTAACGGTTGGGAACATATCTTTGATAAGTCATATGGCTTTGAAGGCCCAGTTGACAAAGCAGACTTACAGTATGCTAAAAAGATTGATAAAGAAAAAATCCCATCACGTATGTTTGGTATGAATGAAGCAGAAAAGCGTTGGAAACAAACTAGTATGTCTCCAGAACAAGCTGAAGAAGAATATGGCAAGGAAAACGTAAAAGTTAAAAGAGGCGGACTACGTAATGGCGACGATATGGTACAAGTATTTGTTGAAGATAGAGCAAAAGGTATCAGAGGTGCGTTAAGTAAATTACCACATATTGGTCGTCACATTCACGGACATGATCATAAGCCAAGTCCACAAGATGCACCAGATACACCACCATCATTAAAGGGAATAAAAATTGTTCCAAATCCAAATAAGCAAAGTCCACAGGATGCACCACCAACACAACCAACACAACCAAGTGAACCAGCACCTAGTCCACAATCAACACCACCAACACAACCAACACAACCAAGTGAAATGGATCCACCGCAAGCGCCAACAAGAAAACCAAGACGACCACGTAACGCAATATATGCATCTAAGATGGCTTCAGCAGGAAAATTAAAAGAAAAGATTTTTCAAGCTGCAAAAGAAAACGAACAACAAATTAATGAATTAGATCTGTATGCACCAAATACAGATTATATAAGAGCGCCAAACGGTGAATACTTTAAAGTAGAATATCGTAACACTGGTACTATTACCGGCGGCGGGCGTAAAGCAGGTGACTTAACTTCTTTTAAAAGTGTAGTAAAAGCAGATCCAAAAGAAGTTGATGTATTAGATTTAGAAGGTAGATTAAATTATGCTGACACAGATGGAAGCGGAGTTAAGTCTAAAAAATCTAATACAATCCATACTGGACATGATCATCAAGGTGGGGGACCACTTGGTGGTAAAGACATTAGTGTATATGATATGGACTCTGAAGAGTACCATGACAATGTACCAGATGGAGCAAAAGGCGCAGTTATTAAATTTATGACTGCACAACAAGACGAATCCGCTAAATCAGAAAGACGATTACGTATAGCTGATTGGATTCAAACACGTAAACAATAAAAGGAAATACTATGTTAAAATGGATAAAAAGCATTTTTTCTTCTGAAAAACCATTAGTACTAACTAATGAAGTTAAAGAAGTTAAAAAGAAAATAGAAACAAAACCACTAGTAGTAAAACCGTCTTTTAAGAACAAAAAAGAACTGTCAAGCATGACTAAAGCTAAACTTGAAGAAGTTGGCAGAGTATATGGCATTGAACTTGATAAACGATTAACTAAGGATAAATTAGTTACTCAACTTTGGAAATCTATTAAATAGACGAAAGAAATTAGTGAATGACTAAAAAACTTATCGAAACATTTCTAGAAGCAAACACACAACATCAGTTGAAGATGGCGAAACTGTAAACCAATGGAATTCACAAGGAAGATATCAGAACACACAAATGGCTCGTGCCAGAATTGTGGGCATCCGACACATTGTGGAACATCACGTTGGGAACAGGTTAAAGACTATGCTTGTGATGGCGGCGAATTGCGTATGATTAAAATATGCGATAGTTGCAGGTGTAGTAATTGCACTGGAATAAAAAATGAGCGAACCAAAAAACTCAGATAGTTGGCAGGCATATCCTGCTTTAAGGTGGGTCTACAATAAATTGGAACTAAGTCAAAAGCTAGGTTACAGTTGTGGGCCAGACACTGTTCCTGTACCAAGTACAGGTAAGTATGTTGAAAGACCTATTATGAATTTAAGTAATATGGGAGTTTCAGCAAAAATAGTAGAACTTGAAAAAGGTGATACTATTATGACACCAGGACATTTTTGGTGTGAATATTTTGAAGGCGATTTAGTTAGTGTGGATTATACATTCCGTAAAGGAGAACTATATCCACAACAAGCAATGAAAGGCATACATCATTCAAGAAGTCTTTCAGCGTTTAACAAGTGGGAAAAAGTAGAACCTTTCCCAGAATACGATTTACCAAGTTGGGTTGATGGGTTAAGTTCAGCTAAACATATCAACATTGATTTTAAAGGTGGTAAAATAATAGAAGTTCATTTAAGGCATAACATAGAGTATCCTAAATGGGCAGTAGAAGTAATACCTATATGGGCACACGAAGATCCACAAATGTTTATGGATTATGAACATATGGGCTACATTTTTATGAAAAGCAAGGATGACGCTAACGGAAACTTAGACAGCGGACAAATTGGGTTTTATTATAAATAGTAGTATATAAAAGAGGAACTTATTATGAGACTTAGAAACTTATTTGAATATGATGATTTAGACAAAGAAAAAGAAATTATTGTATCTAGAATATCAGGCTTACGAGCTGATAATGATGAAGATGCAGCATTACTTGACAGAATCTATAAACTACTTAACAGTGGTCAAATTGGAGATAATATCTCAAAAGGTTTTGCGGCACCATTAGCAGATGAACCATTAAGTGATAAAGAAAAAACTTTAGTTATGCAAGACTTAACTAAAATTATTGCATCAGCTGATAGTGATTATAAGTCAATGAACGAAATGATTTCTCAATTAGAAAAAGGTGGAGTAGTTGATGTATCAAAACTTAATTCACCATTAGTTTCTTTTACATCAATATTTACACACCCAGCCGCTATTAAAGTTTTTCATGAACTTAAAAATTACGGAACAGGTAAAAAACAAAAAGGTCCAGGCGAATATGCACTTGCATGTTTAAGTAACAAAATTAGATTAGCATCAGGCGAAGGTGATTTAGAAATAGATGGTATTGGTAAAGTTGAATTAAAATCAGCAGTATCAAGTACAGGCGGACGTATTGGATACGGCGGTGGATCACAAAAAGCTAAACGTACAGTAATTGACAAGTATGCAGATAGACTTCCTACTGTTATAGGTTCAATTGGTGGTAAAGGTGGTAGCTTGGGATTAGGTAAATTTATTCCAGCACTAGCACAAGACTTACCATTAAGCGATCCAGAGAGTAGACAAATTAGAACAGCACTTATGTCAGAACTATTAAAAATGGACTTAGAAGGTTTTGCAGATCCTATTGTAAAAGCATTTGCTTCAACAGATAATCCAATTGAAATTGAAGATGCGTATTTAAAAGCAAACTTCTTATGGTACAAAAACAGAGATGATTTTGATGCATTACTACTATGTAGTTTTCCAAATCAAAAATTTGCAATGATTAAAAATGAAAATGATTTAATTGCATTCAGAAGAGGCGGACATTCTGCTTCAACTAGTATTAGTATTATTCCAACACAAGCTGGTGCAGGTAGAGAACAATGGGCACAGCTAACGCTTAACAAGGCTAACGGATAATGTGGGACATAATTGTACAAATGGTTACAGACAGGTTGTGGATGTACACAGCTATAGTAGGTAGCATATTTGGTGCGTTATTTGTATACTGGATTAAAGATACTTACATAGCCTTTTGGGCAATAAATAAATGGGAAGCAACATTAGACTTCCTAGTCAACAGATGGGGCTGGACTTGGTTTAAACATAATCCAGATGCATGGAAAGCAGCTAACCCAAAACTTACAAAGAAAATAGAAGAATTAGAAAAGCGAATAACTTCACTTGAAAAAAGAAGGCGTTAAAACATGAATCCAGACGTATGGACAAACAGATTTACAGTCAGAAAATTCTCTGAAACTAATAGAGAAATCAACCCAGAACATTTAGAATACCTAGAAACAGTTTTAAATAACTTACCATTACAATGTAATACTAAATCTGATATTTGGATTTATCTAGATGACAGTGACAAAGAAATTAGAGAATGGTTAATTAAAGAAGTTTTTTGGATGAACGGTCCTGAAGGAAGAGAACATATGCTTCCAGTAATGCAAGCACCAGGAATATTTTTATGTGCTACAACACCTAATAAGGCTTGGTTAATGTCTGATCAAGAAAGCCAAAAAACAATAAATGAATTAGCTACTAGACACGAAGGAATGACATGTGGTGTATTACTTTCAGAATTATTAAGATTAGATTATAACGTAGGAACATTTCGTTGTAATGCAGGAATTAACGAAAACAACGAAGCTAAAAGAGATTACTTTACTAACTATATGAACACAACTTATAAAGAACAACTAGAAGTTATGTTTGGATCAGATCAAGATGGACAAACAGATGATATTGTATTTGAGCCAGGAATTGCAGTATGTTTTGGTCCAGAAGCAGAAGAACACTTTAATATAGAAACTGGAATGGTTTATAAAGAAAGTAAAGAAAAAGGACAACGTGATACATGGAATTCTATAGATTATGCTAGATGGAAAATACAAGGTCGTAAAATATATGACATTCCAAAATGTATAGTTAAAAAATGAATCAAATATATCTTGTTTGTACTCGTAGTGCAATTTGTGCGAGTGCATTAACTTACATAATCAATCAAAGCCCAACCTGTTATAATGTAGTTCATAATAATGTGTACCATACTGAAAAAGGTACAAACTTTAATGATGCATTAACAATAAATGACTGGTGGAATATTCCTGATACATATGTAGAAACATATACTCCTAATATTAGAAACGATGAACAAATGGATGTAACCTCATTACATACATTATGTAAAGTATGGGAATCACTAGGAACAGGAAAAAGCGTAGCATTATTTACACATGCAAAAAATACAAAAGAAATTATGGAATATAAAGAAGAACATAATCTTCCTATAACTGTAATAACAACAACAATGGGTACTAACAGTTACTTGTATTTAGACTTATTTTTAAAACGTGAGTACAGTGATGAAATGAATGCATTTACTAGCATTGATAATACTTGGAAGTATCTTTATAATCAATATATTAATCAAGACGAAATGTGGGCTGAACATGCAGACATAGTATTACAAATGCATGACTGGTTAGGAGATCCTGCAGATACATTCAATGCATTAAAAATATTTCATAACAAAAATTTAAAACAATGGGTTAAGGAATACTTACAAAGAAATAGCTACAAAGAATGGAATATTAAAGTAAATGATGTTAATAACAAACTAAAAGCAATAAGCTATATATTCCAACAAAACCAACATCAAATGCCTACATTACAAAGCAAAAAACTGCTAGCACTAGCAGGATTAGATGCAGTAAGACATCATGCTTCTGATATTAGTGTAGTACTTGAAAGAACCTCAAATACACTTAGATATCCATTGACAACCTCGTCATAAGAGTGTATTATATATACAAATACAAACACAGGAGATAATCTATGAGCATTACATTTGGAACAGAAGACGTTGCTAAATTAAAGAACCTTATGCAAGAAGGTGTACAAGTTATGACTGAAGTTGAAACACTCAATGAAGGTTTAAAAGACACAGTAAAGCATATTGCAGAAGAAATGGGCATTAAGCCAGCAGTACTAAACAAAGCAATTAAAATTGCACACAAAGCAGAGTTTCATAAACATCGAGATGATTTTGATACTCTTGAGACAATACTTGAAAGTGTCGGCAGAGCTGATTAGTGATAGACACAATTTATCAATTCTGGGGTATTAAACCAGAACATATTTTTGACGATGTGTTTACAGGTTATGAAGACCTGTACCCAGAATTTGATAAGCACACGAAAGAAACATATGAGAAAGATCCTGCAGGTACTATTGAGGCTGTTTTTTCTTTGTATCGTAATCGTGGCATTGTACCAATTATATACTACACCGAAGAAGGACTTAGAAATGAAATCAAAGGGTTTCGAACCAAGTCCTATAACGGCGTGTCTGCTGACAGAATTGGACTCGGTAACAACGCCGGTCAAACTATTAACAGATTCCTCTTTACCAACATGCAAACAGCAGAACCAAAAGGAAGAGGCTCTAATTCATTAAAGGATAGATTTTACAATGATGCTAAATTACGCAGAGCTATCAGAATATGCTTTGAGTTTAGGGATGGGAATCGTCTTGTATATCCTACTGCATTACGCCGTTCACTGGAACTTGTCACAGGAGAAAACGTGCAGAACTTTAAACCTCAACACGCCCGAGCTTTGGCAGAACGCTTATGCCCGGTATTGTGGGGTCGCATTTATGATTACAGTTGTGGTTATGGCGGTCGTCTCTTGGGTATTAGTAGTAGCAACTTAAACTATAAATACATAGGTACGGATCCTAATACAGAAACAATTAAGTATTTAAATTATTTAAATGAATTATTAGGAGCTGATGCTGAATTTATATGTTCCGGTTCAGAAGATTACCAATGCGAAGATATTGATTTAGCTTTTAGTAGTCCACCGTATTTTAATTTGGAGAAGTACAGTGACGAAGAAACACAATGCATGGTTAAATATACAACCCTTGATGAATGGTTTGAAGGGTATGTTGAACCTACTATCTCGAATATCAGAAGAGGACTACGAAGCGATGGAACGTTCGCAACGAACATCGCAGACTACAAATCATATGGCAACAAGGAATTCTTTGTTGTGGACCGTTGGATTGAAACGGCTGAAAAAGTTGGGTTCAAGCATACGGGCACGATTAAAATGATGTTGAATACTAGACCAGGTGTAGGTAACGATAAACTAGCTGGCAGAGAAAAGTTTGAAGGAGTGTACGTTTTTGAAAAACGATAAACAAAAAGGCATTATGATGCATGCTTACAAAGGTGAGATACCAGAAGATTCTCTGGTTCACTGGAAAGCTGATCTTGATAATACTTATTGTGTTGCTCCACATAATGAAGTACATGTTGATAACTTTGGAGATTATGGATTCTGTTGTCAATATAGAAAAGGTTTATTTGGAAACATAAAAGATATAAAAGCAAAGGATTTCTTTTGGAATAAAGATTCAGGAGAAGTAAGAGCTAATACAAAACAAAAAGTATGGCCTGATGGATGTGGACGTTGTCAAAAGTCAGAAAATAAATCAGGATGGAGTCATAGGTTTGGTTCACAACATGAATGGAATGACCCTGAAAATCCAAAACATCACGAAGGTATTCATAAATTCTCAATAGACTTTAGTAACGCATGTAATCTTAGATGTACTATGTGTAGTCCAAAACGTAGCACAGGTTGGTATAAAGATATTAACATGTTGATGGATAATATGCCTATTACAGAAGTTGATAGAGCAGTAGCAGGAACAAGAATGGAACAAAAACAATATGTAGTTCCAGCTCGTGTTGTTGACGAAAACTTAGAAGTATTTCTTGGATGTAAACTAATTGAATGTAGTGGTGGAGAACCTTTTTTCCAACCAGAGTTTTGGCATATGGTAGATAAGTTAATTGAACATAATTACCAAGGCGATTTAAAAATTGTAACAAACTTAACTTTGCTTGATGAAGAAAAAACTGAAAAATTAAAAAAACTCAATACTAGACTTGTAGTAAGTTTAGATGCTATTGGTGATGTATATGAATATATAAGACCAGCAGTTGGAACTATTGGAAAATACAAGGGTGAACTGATTCAACAACGAATACTTGATTGTAGTAAAATATTCCACGTAGGTCTTTCTTATACACCACAGTTACTTAATATGTATAATATTAAACCTTACATTGAATGGTTATGGGAACACGAACATTATGGAAAAAGTAAGTTAAACGATCTTACTGGATTTAATGCAGCTCTTGTTGCTCCAATTTATCTTTGTTTACAAGTGCATCCAGATATAGAATATAGATTATGGTTAGCAAGTTGGATCGAAGAAAAATGTTTTAGTAGATGGAATGATCCAAAAGACCACATACTAAGAGGAGTAGTACACTTACTTAAAAAACCTTACACAGCAGAAGATAAAGATAATTGGAAATTCTTCTGTAAAACAACAGAATTACTTGACAAACACAGAAAAACAAGTATACTTAAATATATACCACAACTAGAAAAATATTGGATTAGCCCTGAATGAGTTATGTAGATGCATTTCACGATCGAGATAAAGACATTGTACACGTTGTAGAACGTATTAACGGAAAGCGAGAATATAAAGAAATTCCCGCCAAGTATACATTCTATTATAAAGACCCACGTGGAAAATACACAAGTATCTTTGGTGAAAAATTAGAACGTGTTGTTTGCAACACAAGTAAAAAATTTAATACAGAAAAAAAGATTAATGGACATAAAGGTCTATATGAAAGCGATGTAAATGTTATATTTAAAACATTCGCTGAAAATTATGATCCTAGTGCAACGCCAGATCTAAATGTTTGTTTCTTTGATATTGAGACAGACTTTAATAAAGAGTCAGGCTTTGCACCACCACATGATCCGTTTAACGCAGTAACAGCAATTAGTTTGCATAATACTTGGATGAATACAACTATATGTCTTGCTATTGGTCCTAAAACTATGACGTTTGATCAAGCAGAAACAGTTACTAATAAGTTTGAAAATACTATGCTATTTAAAACTGAACGTGAAATGCTTGAAGCATTTTTGGATCTCATAGATGATGCAGATATTTTATCAGGCTGGAACAGTGAAGGCTTTGATATTCCTTATCTAGTTAATCGTGTAGCTCGAGTATTAAGTAAAAGTCATACAAGACGTTTTTGCTTGTGGGATAAACTTCCTAAACAACGTGAATTTGAACGATTTGGTGCAACACAACAAACATATGATACCATTGGTCGTGTACATATGGATTACATGCAGTTGTATCGTAAGTATACATATCATGAAATGCACAGTTATAGTTTGGATGCTATTGGTGAATATGAACTAGGTGATCGTAAAGTAGATTATGAAGGCACACTAGATCAATTATATAACAATGACTTTGAAAAGTTTATTGCTTATTCTAGACAAGATGTTGACTTGCTTGTAAAACTAGATAAAAAACTACAGTTTATTGATTTAGCAAACGTACTAGCACACTCTAACACAGTGCTTCTACAAACAACAATGGGTGCGGTTGCACAAACAGACCAAGCTATTATTAACGAAGCACATGCTCAAGGTATGATTGTTCCTGACAAACGTTATGACAAAGATACTACACAAGCCGCAGGTGCTTATGTTGCTACGCCTAAAAAAGGCTTACATAAATGGGTTGGAAGTATCGACTTGAACTCACTGTATCCTAGTATTATTCGTAGTTGTAATATGAGTACTGAAACTATTATTGGGCAAGTGCGACACTCGTACACAAAAGAAATGATTGAGAATGCAAAAACAGTAGCTGAAGCATGGGAAGGTCGTTTTGCAACACATGAATATGAACTTGTTATTAACAAAGACATTGAAGAAGTACTACATTTAGATTTTGAAGATGGCACTAGTTTTGAAGCAACTGGCGCAGAGATATATGAAATTGTGTTTAACAGTGGACAACCTTGGATTATTAGTGCTAACGGTACAATTTTTACA
>Ga0233444_10004519_pt1 | contig 13261 bp, 17 predicted proteins | sample SI_124_October20_6_FD_182792 | JGI IMG/M metagenome (GOLD analysis project Ga0233444, IMG submission 182792) | Seawater microbial communities from Saanich Inlet, British Columbia, Canada - SI_124_October2016_10_MG | ecosystem: Environmental > Aquatic > Marine > Inlet | place: Canada: British...
CTACTTTCTTACTCGGTTGAACATATCTTGATTGTAATTTAGCACGACGAGTATTCGCAGTTGTAATATCTGCTCCACCCGGCTGAGTTTCATATTGAGGTTGCTTCCAAGATTGGTCTTTAGCACCCTTAACATTATCTAATCGACCTTTCATCAAAGTAGACCAAGCATCACCCATTGGTTCGCCTGTTTGAATGTCTTGTGGGTTCTGTTGGGATTGGTCATAATCCGACCGCATTTTACTCTCTATTTGTTTATATTGTTCATGTGGCATTAATTCTCCTTTTTCTTCCATATCTCGGTAAACTGAATTAATATCCAATTTTAACGGCCACATAACATCTTCCCATAAATTGTCATTTCTGTTAGGGTCTAAAAATCCTTGACTATTAATTTGGTTTTGAACTGTTTCTTCGGAATGTCCAAGTTGCTGTAAAATATCTTGGTGTTGTCTATCAAGTTCTTTATAAGAATCTTCATAAGACATATTTTCCCCTCTTGAATGAGCCATATGTCTTAATTCATAAGCGGCATCGTGATGCCAATCTTCTGTACCTTTTCTTATTACTCCTTTCATCAAAGTAGACCAAGCATCTTCCATTGGTTCACCAGTCATTAGTGTACCACCGGGCTGAGGCATAGTTCCTGTAGCATTACCTATACTCAGATTACCCATGTCAGGCATTCCTGTCATAGCACCAAACTGCTGACCTTCATTGAATTGGTCATCCATCATTGGTTCTTCTTCTTCCTCTTCTGGCATCATTGGAGGCATTTCTGGAACAGGTTTTGGAACCTCTATCTTCAAGTGTGGTAAATCGTCTGAATTAGTTTCAGCCTCTTTCTCAGCCTGTCTCTTATCACGATACTCTTCCATCGCTTTAGGGTCACCTATTCCGTGACGATAATCCTCATCTTTAGAATAACCAAGATTGGACTCACTTCTTGGAGCATACATTCTTGTGTCAGAACCTGTTGTTGGTGGCATGCTTATTCCTCACAGTAAATCCATTATGTCTTGTTCCACATCATCTGAATTAAGTAAATTTTGCTTGATACGCTTCCAAGTATCAGGACTCTCCTTACTTAACTCCACCTTGAGCACATTGATAGTATTGTTGGCTATGTTCTGAGTAGGCTCTGCCCACTTTTCTTGATATGTTGATAAGTCTTTGAGAGTTTCTCTAACCTCTTTATGCAGTTTAACCATATCAGATACTACTCCGTCGTCGTGTATACTGGTCTCTGACATAAACTGTGCTAACTTACCATTGAGGCTTTCTACATTTCCTCTGAGAATGTCCACTTCTTGTCCTACTTTGACAGAAACTATAGCAGTTGCACCACGCTTAACGAGTGGTTGGAAATGATGTTTCATATGCCTATAGACTAACTCTTCGCCACAATCTAGTTCAGTAGCAATATCTTCACTAGTACGGTCACCTTCAAAATATGCTACTTCCAAAGCGCTTCTATCATCACTTGTACAGACTACACAGGAGTGGTTCGCACCTTTGTGATATTCACCCGCATGATTCTTCATATGTCGCTCAGCAGTGTTGGCTCTCCAACCCATGTCTTTGTCTAAAATTTTAGGCTCAGAGATACCGTCAATGATGTTTTGCTCTAATGTATCTCTGTCTTCATGTTGGCAGAAGGGGCAAGACCGTTTAGTCTGTCGCTCACCCGCCATGTGTAGGCCATGGCATTAACACGGATAACCCTTTTGAACAAGAAGCCCCAACATAGGGGTATGAAACTGCCAAGAATTAAGCCTAAAATTATGGGTGTTCCTGTTTCTATAGAGACGGCAAGAAGCCTAACAAGGGCTGGAAGAGACATATTTATGAGAAGATATGTGCCAGAAGATGTCAGACAAATAAGAATGGACATATGTATGGTGTGCCCTAGTTGGGAACATACCAGTAACAGATGCACAGAATGCGGTTGTCAAATGAAAATTAAAGCAAACCTCAGTTCAAGCGAATGCCCACTCAAAAAATGGGGTAGACATGTCGAACTAGATACTGGAAATTCTACTGTAGATTCCACCGAGCATAAAGAAAGCACCGAATAGACCTGCAACAAGGTATGCCATTGTATCGCTACTAAGATTATCAGCACCTGTGACAAGTATTAATCCCAAAGTCACTATAATTGCTAGTAATTGTACCATTACCATATCGACAATCACTCTCTTAACTGGTGCAAATATGCCCATTGCTGTAGAAGAAAAACCTGCCATTGGATTATTGTCCAGCATTATCTCATCCCCATCATTCTGCCCATGAAGTTACCCGCAGCGCCACCTGCTTTGTTGATAAAGCCTTCATCCATCATTGCAGCACTTAGTGCTCCACCCATCATAGATTGCTGAGCAAGCGCTGCAATCTGCTGTTGTTGCATTTCTGCTTGCTGTATGTTTTGTTGACTTGCCATCTTAAGAGCATTGAACTGATTAGTTACATTCTCTGCACTCATAGTCTGTAAGTTAGAAGGTAATGTAGCCACATCAAGTGATATAGTACCTGCCTCGTCATCTATTTTGAAAGTAGCATTCTTGAATACTTCGAGTACTGAAAAACTAACCAAATCATTTAGTAACTGTAGAAGAGTTTGCATTTGAGCGCCCACGATGAATCTATCCATAGGTGCTAGACTTTTCATCAAAGCCAATAATATATCAGTTTCACTAGGAGGTACCATAGGTTGACCCATCATTTGCTGATTCATACCTACTCCACCCATAGCACCTGCCATAAATGGGTTCTGAGAAGCCTGTTGCATCATACCATTTTGCTGTACAAAGGGGTTTTGATTCTGATTTTGTCCAAAACCTTGGCTAGTTGCACCTAAATTTAAAGTTCCTGTCGCTTGCTGGTTGTTTCCAAATAATCCCATTTTAATTCCTCTTTCATCGTGGTAATTGAGTCTGCTCTGGCTGACCCATGCTCTCATTATTCATAGTAATATCCTGTTGTAAAGGCATATTACCCTGCATTTGCTGAGCCTGTGCCATAGCCACAGACGCTTGTACTGGATTTTGATTAATCCCTATATTAGCAATGGCATCAGATATTGTGTAATTTTGTTCAGCCATCTCTTTTTGAAACAATCTCAGGTCAAATACAATCATTGTTACATCATTTATCCCTGTTTCTGGATTCTTGTAGTGAAGTATGTTTATCCCGTTCTGTACTTTAGAGTCTTTCTGCAATTCTTCAAAGAAAGGCTCGTATTTCTTAAGTAATTCAGGAGTGTTATCTTTCTTTCTGACAATAGCGATAGGTATAGCCACTGTACTAACGCCCTTTTTGACCAATTCTTTCATACCCATCTTAGTTTTACTATGGTCTTTATCGGCTTCTCCTTCCCATTTACACAATAAATGATACAAATGCAGGTGCTCAGGGCAGTATGTACCCTTCATTAAACGACCATTTGTGACTTGTTCTCTGGCAACAAAGGCTTCTGGAGCGTTAGTAACAGGGTTTTTCCAATACATTTCCCATAAACTCTTACCAGTTTCTTCATCACAGATTTTAGAATACAGGTTATCGTACTTAATTAGTTCTTCACAATCGCATCCATCGATTACGCAAAGACTAGTCTGCCTATTGTAGCGGTATTTCCTACCCCATATCCAGCGAAGTGGGTTAAAAAAACCTCTTTTTGTAGGAGTTAGTAACTTTCTAGCCTGTTTTATATCCTGTTTTCTTGCCTTTCTTGGGTCAGGATGACGACTTGGATAGAAATTAACTCTAGGCACTTCGATATTCTGCTTACCTGACATTTTCTGCATCTGTTGTTGAGCGCTCTGCATCTCTAATAATTGAGCATGACTAGCATTTCCTTGTTGCCCTAGTGCTACCAAATGCGCTTCGCTCATATTACCTAAATTAGCATCGCCTTGTGGTACTCTTCCATACCCTCCGAATCCAAAATTTCCTCTCATAACTATATCTCCTCATATCGCCAGTATATCAAGCATAGTGCTTTCTACATTCCAGCCTATTTTTGTAGCCATCATCCCTCTTTTAGTAGGTATTCCGGCTTTTTGAAGCCTAACCAAGTCTTCTCTAAAAGGGTCAAATACTTTATGTTCCCCTAACCTTTGTTGCTGCCATAACATATTCGCTTGTTCATCCCACCATTCATCGGCCTTGTTAGCGACTAAAATTACAACCTTCGGACAATACTTCTTACCTTTGAACCAAGCCCTTAACCTTCTATAACGATATTGTCTATGGACCAAAGAGTCTACTAGATACTTGAACCCCCCGACTGACTGAACTGCATCATTACCACCTTGTAGAGTCCTATGGTCAAACATAAACACAACCGCTTCTACTTGCCTGTTTACCATATCGTCAATCCAAAGATTCCAGAACCTTTCTTCTCCAGCAATGTCAGAAGAGTAAACTACTCTTTTTTCACCTTTCCAACTAACTCGTTTACGAGTAGGCTTTGGTAACATAAATCTGTTAAATCCGGGTATCTTAAAGTGATTAGTGCGCTCTGAATCAGGTATTTCTTCCATTTCACCCGGTGTAGTCATATACCTATCGAGTGTAGTTTTACCAACCATAGTAGGTCCGTAGATACCTACTCTTCTAGGTATAAAATAATGCCATAATTCACGAGCAAATACCATGCCACCAACAAGTGCTGAACCTCCCATCATTGACATTTTATCACCTAATTAAATATAGAATCAGACCAACTCTGTAAAGTTTCTTTTAACCAATTACCAGTGTGTTCCCAAAGATTCCAACCAGTATAGAAAGCAATCCCTGTCATTACAAATGCAGATAAAGTAGAAAAGGCAATTACCTTTAACCAACCTACAGTTCTTTCGTAAGCGACATCGACCATATTAGCAGTGTGCATCATCCTTAGAGTCTCTTCAACCGTATCATCGGAAGGAGTCTTGAAGATTCTGCCCAATTAGGCTCACTCCTTTTTCTTCTTAAATTTACCATCTGTGCCTCTGACTCGACCATCGGATTGCTCTCCTCCAAAGTCAATCCCTAAACCAAGAGGGGCTATCTCTTTAACGCCATTATCTGGAACAAAGTCAGCAGTGGTCATAGAATTACCATACATCCTTGCTTCTATCCAAGGAGGAGTTTGGCCGGGATGTTCTTCCATCCACTTGAGTTCGGTTTCCAATTGAGCCTCTTGCATACGCATTTCCATATCTTGTCGTCGTCTATCGAATGTAAATTCCATAGACCTGTATCTATTTCGACGCTCTCTTTCTTGGGATGACATTCTTGCTCTTTCATCCATACCTTGTTGAAAGAACATTTTGAATAAGTAATACGCTAAACCTTGTACAGCAAACGCTGCCATTGCATATGTAACTCCATTCACTGTTGGGTCGTCTAAATCTATCCAAAGGTCAGCGTCAAAGATACCTATTGCTATCCCTATTGAAACTGCCTGTGTTAGGATAAGACCCATCAATCTTATTTCTGCTTGGTCGTGTTCACGATTAGATTCTATACCTGCTTGCACAATACTCCCTCTCACTACAATCCAAGACTTTACCCTAAATAAAAGGCTACCATGTTAGTTTAAGTATAACTAAATTAAGTTGGGTCGGAGATTGCGAGAGGGATTGCTCCCTCCGACCCAAACCATCCGAAGGTGTAATCACTCTTCTTTCTTGTCCTTCTCAGAGTCTACTTTGTCTCTTTTACCATCAGTAGAAGGTCCGGGTCCGGCCTTAGAGCCGATAACAATAACCATACCATGTGCTGGCTTCTTTTTGTCATCTGCCTTTTTCTTGTCATCGCACTTACAGTTTTTACCACATTTAGGGCACTCTGCTTTATACATTCTATCTGATGCTTCTTTCAGCAATTCTTCTCCGATATTATTTTTAAACATATTATCACCTTTCTGTACTCCTTGCCCGCTAAATTGGTTATTACTATCCCACTGCTGATTCTGCCATATATCTCTCATTCCATATGGGTCTGCATTTCCGCTGACTGGAGTTTGTTGTGACGGAGTAGTACCTACTGAACCCATCGGTGATGCAAAGCCTGTACTAGGTGCTTGTTGTGCTTGTGGCATTTGGCTCATCGCCGCAGCACCTGCTAAGCCAGCAAAAGCATTTTGAGCATGAGGAAATAAATCTGCTCCTACTCTAGCAGCACCTGCTGTGGCAGCCAAACCATACGCTTTGTCATCTATCTTTTGACCTATTTTTTGTCCAAACCTTGACACAGGTGCAGAAGAAACATTCCTTGCTGCTTGAGCCGCTCGTTCAGCATCCGTAAATAACTGTTGGCGGGCTTGAGGACTAATGTCTCTATCAATTCTTCTTCTGCTGAATAAACGAGCAGGTGCAGAAGTTCTGGCTTGACTAGCAGCAAGTCTTGCCACTTGGTCAGCAGACTCTTGCTTTGCTCTAGCAGAACCTACCCCCCTTCCAAATAACTTAGCAGTACCTTGACCCAATTTTCTAGTTGCTGCTCCCAGCCCAAGACCTTGTGCAGCCCCACTACCAAATTCCAGTGCATTACTGGTAAGAGAATCATTGCCCTCTGTACCTAATATTCCAAGAACAGGGTCAGTGATTCTATTATCTCTAACATTTTTGTAACCTTGATAAGCACCATAACCTGCCAATGCAGCAGGAATTAAAAGAGGAAGAACCTTCTCAATCTTGTCGTCGCTTTGTAATAACGACCATGCCGAATCAATAGGACTTGAACTCGACATGTATATCCCCAGCGCACTTATCGTGATAAGCCTGTCGCAAAAACTGATAGTTATCCGCTGCCTCTACTAAGAGACAAAGTGCTTCTGGTGAGTCGTATTCACTAACCTTTTCTTCCATACGCATGACATTTTCAAAAGCCACTGCTAACATGTGTTGAAATAGCGTGTCCCAAAACTCATCCACGATACATGCTAAGGGCAGAGGGCTAATTTAGTTATCCTTTAAGTGTGCCACGCTCTTTAAAGTGCCTTGCTCTGTTCGCATGAGGGCTTTCTGCAACCAGAGTATGGTCTTTGGTATGGCTCATATCAGGTCCTCCGTGACCGTAAATGCCCCTTTTACGACGCTCACGATTTAAATCTTCACGGTATTTGACACGCTCAGGGTTAGACTCGTATTTTTTATCGTACTCTAACTTGTGACGCTTAGCCTCTGGACTTACTGCGTCTTTCAGCAACTGAAAAGCGATGTCCATTGGTTCGCCCTGTTGTATCATCTCAGGTTGCTGCTCTTGCATAGGAGGAAGCATGTTCATTGCTTGTGGTTGTAGTGGTTGTAGATATTGATTATACATATCCTGAGTATCAGAGCGACCCGCTAACTGTGAATTTACACCATATTTGCTCGCTTGGTCCGATTGATGAGCGCCATATTCGTGAGCGTAAGTCTTCGCTTGAGTACCCAAATCAATCCTTTGTTTTTCAGCATCTAACTCTGATTGGTTGGTTATCGGCCCCTTCGGTCTAAGCCACTTTTGTCTACCTTCTTGTTCTCCCATTGTCTGTACTTGTTGATATAAGGGCTTAACTTGAGATTGTAATGGTCCATGTTTTTGTTCCGCCCATTCATTTACTTCGGGTTCAATCAAACTATGTACATATTCGTGTCCGAGAGTGTCTCCTAAACTTTGTATAGATTCATCACTGTCGTCTGTATCTATACCTACCCTAGCCCCAACAAAAGCCCCGCTTGGTTGAAGTCGTGGTTGCGAACCGCCTCGTGAATATTTACCTTTATCTTGTAGGTCACTTATGTCTCCACCATAATTTCTAAAGTTATCCATACGCTGATTACGGGGCAATTCTGCTAATGCTTCATGAGCATGTTCGGGAGGTGAATAAAAGCCCTCCGTATCTGGATTATTGTCATCTATATAAAATTCTTTCAGCAACTGAAAAGCGATGTTCATTGGTTCGCTACGGGTAAAGCCTGTTTCTTCGTTATAGCCTATACCATCAAACGATTCATTTTTCCTTCTCATTTGCTCAAGTTCAATTGCTTCCAATAAATTGTAATACTCTTCAAAGTGGTCTTCGTCGTCATGCAATTCCGTATAACGAGCATCAATCTCCGCTAATTCTTCATCTGTCATGTATCTACCATCAGCACCGATGTTGTTATCAACACGCCGAAAAGTGTCAACATAATCTGCGGGTTCATTTTTCAACAACCGCATAGCGATGTCCATTGGTTCGTCTTTCTTTTCTAAAAACTCAATCGCTGCACCCATACCTACGCAATTTTCGCAGTTACAGCCAGTCATTAACAATTCCACCTTTTTAGTGATGCACCCTTTGGAGTAAGTTTACCTTTCTTACTTGTAGGACCCTTTACGCCTGTCATACGGGCACAAAATGACTTACGGCGCTTTGCCGATTTGCTACCGGGTTTGAGTGAACTTGGCTTCTTAGTGACAGGGGGTTTGAGGTTTGCACCTGTTTTACGCTTAGCCGCAGCACGACCTTTAGCATTCAAGCCACCTTTCTTACTATGCTTGTTAGGATTGTAACCGTGAAACGGCTTGGACTTTTTCTTTGCTTTCATAACTGCAAAAGCAAGTTCGATAGGACTACAACAATCACAGAAGTCATACTCCACCATGTACAGGCTAAGTAGATTAACAATAAAAGTTATTCGTTAAATTCATCTAAGCGCATAAAATGTCTAAACTGATTGTTGGGGTCGCTAAAGTGTGGTGTCATTTTCTCATGTACAGGCTTATTTTCATATTCTATATCTTGTAGATTATCAACATTTCTTATTGGTAAACTACCATAGTCGTATCTTTGCATTTCACCCATCATTCCATACTTTGGTTTGGATTGGTCATAGTTAATTTCCACCGAAGGTTTCTTTTGGTAATCAAATGTTTGTTCTCCCTCATTATAACCGTGGTCCTCTATGTTAAGTTTATTTCCTTCCGGTGGGGAATAATACGCTACATTATCCGGTAAATTTTGTTGAAATTTTTTATGAGTAGGGTGTGAAAGTATATTTCTATTATTCGATATTACACGCTTATTATTTTGAATTAAAGCGTTTAATAGTTTTTGATATAAACCTTGTTTTCTATAATCGGGTTCTATACGCCCACCAAAGTCTTCTATTTTTCCGTGTCTATCAGCATCTATGTCATTTATAATATGACCGAGTTTTGTTTTACCGGACATAAGACTGTATTCCATCCCTCCATCTATTTCAAACATTCTATTTATGTGCGTAGGTATACCGATTTTTTGTGGCTTGTTAGGAACAGGCATATCTTCAAGTTCCTCAAAGCCTTCATACTCGCTTAACTTAGTTTGACGCTTTAGAACCAACCAAGCATCACTAAATGGCCGGTCCATATCAATTTCCTCCTCGCATAGGCATAGTAACTATCTGCTCTGGTTCAGGCATGTCACCCGAAGGTATTACCCTTACACCCATGTCTTGGGGATAACCTGCTCGACCTTTTCTTGGTCGATAAGGTCCACGAGTAGGTAAATCTCCTACAGGTTGTTGACCACGGACTCCTACTGCAAGGTAATTACCCTGCTCATCTGCTCGGTGTCGAGAGCCTCCATGACCTCTAGTTATCTCAGGGTCACTACCAACTGCCGACCAAAACTCATCAGGATATTGACCCTGTAAATATGCATCACTATACTGTGATGGTTGAGCACTTACCTGTTGAACAGGTGCAACGCCTTGATAACCAGTAGTTTCATCTAACCCCATGTCAAAGTTAGGAAGAGTGGTTTGTCGCTTGAGCAACCGCCAAGCGATGTCCATTGGTTCGCTTGCGTTTTTTGTTTGCCAATCATCATCACCTGCCTCAAATTCGGTAGTAAAAGTCATAGGCATCATTATTTGTGCTTCATTATTTTTACTATATCTTCCTAAATTCCTAATAGGTACATCTCTATCTATAAAATCACTTTCGGGGTGATTTCCTGTTTCTTTGTAATATTGGTCTAAATTAGCCTCGGTTTCTTTAAATTCATTTTCTCTTATTTTTATTTCATTATATGCTTTTTCATCTCCTTGAGTATACAAATAAGCAAGTTCATCATGTGATAATAAGTGATAATCTAAATCTTTATGATGAGGAAATAAATCTTCTTTGAGCAACCGCATAGCAATCTCCATTGGTTCACCTTTGTTAATATCTTGAAACTGATGCGAAAAACCTGTGGCATCTGGAGAAACCATACCTATTCCTTTAGGTGGCTTAATGCCGAATAAACTTTCATCTGTTGGAAATTCTTGAGTATACTTTGGAGCAGTAGGTGCAGGTGCATTTTCATCAAATGCCTGAGTTAACGACTGGCTTAAGTATTCAGGATTTTGATTTCGACGCATGATGAAATCTCTATACCTTTCAAGAAATTGTTGAGCGACTTCGGGCGGTGCAGTGTTTTTCAGATGATTATATGTCCCTAGGTAATCGTCATTTGAGATATTACTTTGACCGGGTATAAATTCTCTTACATCCATAATCCTATCCTTATATTCTTCATCTAATTCACCCGGCCAATCCTCTACATATTGTTCTCCCTCTTTTTCTGTTTGAGGGATGGAAGAATCACCAATACCCTTATTATCAAATTGTGGTTCATAAAAGTCCACTATTTGCCTAACAGGTTCAAAATCATCAGTATAATCATACACTTGAGGCATATTACCTGACATTTCCATTTGTCTTAATTCCAATTCTCGCAGTGCTTGTTGCTGTTGTTCAGGAGTCGCAGTGTTTTCTGTAGGCGTATAGTGCCCCAAACCTGCGTCGAAATTCCTACGACCAAAGGCTATGTCCGATAAGTCATCATTTGACATTTCATGCATAGGCTCATTTTTGAGCAACTGCCAAGCAATATCTATCGCTGGCGCTACTCCCATAAACAAAGCCATGCACACCTATGACAAAAAGATTAGGGTGGCCGACTTACCCCAAGAAGTTTTTTTTTGAAAAAAATAGGTAGGTGTGTCTTGAAGTTAAACCGAAAAGAGTTAAAGGTAAGCCAGCCAAATATCCGTTATCGACAGTATATTTAACGATTACTCTGCTATAGTAAATCGCTGACAAACTGCACAGTACCAAGCGAACCCTTTGAAAATGTTACTTTGCTTAATGTAAACTCGCTTAGTAGGGTGATGTTTACAATACTCACAAGGTAGACTTCTCTGTTTACCTTTAGATTTAACCTGTGTCATTTTTTATCATCTCTTTCTTTCATAGAATTATACCTAATTGCTCTTACCATAGCCATAAGGTCGTCTACATCTTTTCGTATAGTGGTTACTGTCTGTGCCAAAAGATACATAGAAAGAGCAAGTCCGACCCAAGATAAGCCTAAGATTAAATCCCACAGCATGTCTACGGGTAAGTGACACTATACTTGAACTTTGGTGTCATTAAAGACCGTACCCAACATCGTCATTAGGCGAGTTTTTTTGCTCAGCCAGACGCTTTAGTTTTTCCAAACTTTGCTGGGGTTGGTTCTGTACTGGTACACTAGAAGTCGTAGGTAAACCTCTTTCTTGAAGATAAGCCATACCCGCTTGTTCTGCTGCCCTTGTAGTTCTTGCCTTTTCACCAGCGGTCACTGGTACTTTGTCCAAAGCATCAGTATATCTACCAATAATTCGTGGGTCAATCTCTCCATCTACCATAGCATCACGACCCATCTGTTCAATATCCATAGGGGAAATACCTGTCATCGAAGGTTGGCCTCTGGAAGTCATTTTAGGTTCACCTTTGTCGTCAAACTGAGGACCTAAGAATTGACCAGTGCTTGGTCTATAAGCAGGTCTGTCTCCTTGAGGGTCAGTATTTTGCTGACGGACTCCAGCAGTTCTAAGGGCTGGAGGTTGAGGGTTGTCAATCATAGACTGAACAATCCTACTCGCCATCTCTGGTCCGTAGATATTGGTCAATTGGTCTTCGATTTCCTCTAACTCATCGTTATCTATCATCGACTTGTAAGGTCTCTTTTCTTTAGCGCCCCCTGCTAATTCCGCTTCTGTAGGGATATTGATTTGCATGTTTGGATTCTTTTCTTGCATACTTTCAAGTAATTTTATGTAATTTTGTCCTTCAGTAATTGGTTTAGATTGTGATTGGGAGAAGGCTTCTGGTAAAGCCTCAGCGGTTCTTGGATTAAACGCACCTCTTCGGCCTCGACCTCGCCCCATTGTCATAATACCCTCCATGTTACCTCTCTTGACTCTTATCTGTGGTCTGCCACGACTCTCGCCTGTCTCTTTATCGATTGAGCCAAACCTTTGTGCACCAGTCATACTAGTTGCATCCATTCTTGTTCCTCTTTGACCACCGCCAAGATTTAGTCTGGCTGCTCTTTCTGTCTCAGTTTCTCCCGGTCTTAGCATCATTCTCTTTTCTTGAGGAGCGATGAAGCCTTCTTCAAATTGGTTATCGTAATACTGTTGTAAATCAGCAGGTCCTCTAGCACCCTCAGAAGTCATTCGGTCTTTTTCATCCTGTGTCATTCCTTCTTGTCGAAGTCTTGCTACTTCGGCCATTTGTCTTTTACCTGCGTCTTCACCAAACTCTCGGTCCATGTTCATACTTTCACCTGTGAAAGGTGCTCTCGAAACATCTCCTCTTGGAAATCTACTAAGAGCCTGTGGAATAGAACCTCTCATACCCATGAGTTGTTGTTCAGGCGTTGCTTTTAGAAAGTTCCATGCGTTGTTAAATGCTGTCATTGTTGTTCACCTTTCTTCCATTTGCCCAGTATCAGGGTTGTAAAATTTACCTGTGTCTGGCTTTCTTGCACCTGACCTAGTAACATCTCTTTGTCGAGAAGTTCCTATTAGTCTACCCTTTGCATCTGGAGTGTAATTACCTGCTTCATCTGTAAGGTCATCTTCACTTTCATAACTACGAGTGTCTAGTGGACCTTCGCCCTGTAATCTCCTCATAGCAGAAAGTGCACCCGGATGAACAGAACCCATGTCCTCATCATCATCGCTACCGTAACCCATTTCTCTCTGAGTCATAGTTCGACCTGAGTCAGCCATTTCTCTCTGTCCGGGCAACGCTTTCAACAAACTCCATGCCTGTTCAAAAGCGCCCGCCATGCATCTCGTAAAGATAACTATGTTAAAAGCGTCACGGTAGAATTGGATAATTGATAAGCAAGACTAGATGCTTCTTTCAACCTGTCTTCTGTGATACCACAATCAAAGCCCCATGCGTTTAGATGCCTAACCAGTGTCTCTGTGCTTAGGTTAGCGCCC
>Ga0233444_10004524_pt1 | contig 13244 bp, 14 predicted proteins | sample SI_124_October20_6_FD_182792 | JGI IMG/M metagenome (GOLD analysis project Ga0233444, IMG submission 182792) | Seawater microbial communities from Saanich Inlet, British Columbia, Canada - SI_124_October2016_10_MG | ecosystem: Environmental > Aquatic > Marine > Inlet | place: Canada: British...
TAAAAGAACAGTCTTTAAGGGCCCTTAGCTCAGTTGGTAGAGCACCTCCCTTTTAAGGAGGGTGTCGATGGTTCGAGTCCATCAGGGCTCACCAATAATTATATTTTTATTGGTGGATATTTTAATATTACTTCAGTTATCCAATTATTTAAATTTTCAATTCTTTTTTTGCTGCTTGGGTGTGTACTTAAAAAAGCAGGCGGTTCTTTCCCTTTATTTTTTTCCGACATTCTCTGCCACAATTTTACCGACTCTCTGATATCGTAACCAGATAAAGAAGAAAAAATTAATCCTAAATAATCAGCCTCAGTTTCCTGCTTTCTACCAAATGGATTCATTATTCCTAACTGAAAAATATCTAGGCCAGTATTTTGCCCTACAGTATTTCTGGTTCTATTAATTGCTCCTCCTAAAAAAATATCAGCAACTGTTGTTCCAAGATTTATAGTCATAGCATGACTCATTCTTTCTACAGAGTGTCTAGCAACTGCATGAGCTATTTCATGACCCATAACAATTGATAGTGCGTTTGTATTTTTTGTTATTTTTAATAGACCAGTGTAAACAGCTATCTTTCCTCCTGGCATGCACCATGCATTAACAATTTTATCATTATCTACTAATATATAATCCCAACCAAAATTTTTAGTTGGATCTTTTTTACCCTCTTTTAAAAAAAAGGTGCTTACAGCTACTTCCATTTTTTTCCCGATTTTTCTTATTTCATTTAATTGAGAACCTTTTGTAATTAATTTAGTTTTGCTTCTAAATTTCTCGTATGCAGCAGCAGCTTGTTGATTAATACGAGACTCTGGAATTATGCTTAATTGTCTTCTTTCTGTTATAGGAACAGTTGAACATGAAGGAAGCAATAACGAGCAACAACTACACCCAAAATAGCCAAGAAATTTTCTTCTATTTATGTTATACATTTTAAGATTCATGATTTTAAATAATAAATTATTAATTGCAATTTTTATATTGATACTAATATTTATTATATATTCTAGTTACTCCTAAGAGATGCTTGAACAAAATGTAAAAAAGTCAGTTTTTTCTAAAGTTAGAAATAATTTTATAGCTGGAATCGTTGTTTTAATTCCTATCGGAATAACATTGTATTTAACACTTTTCCTTATAAGAATTTCTGGAAGAATTATTCCAAAAGAAATTAACCCTAACAATTATCTTCCTTTTAACATTCCAGGTGTTGAAATTTTAATTGCACTAATAATAATTACTTTTATAGGCTGGCTATCTCTTTCTTTTTTAGGAAGAAAATTTTTTGAAATTTTTAATAATATTTTAAAAAAGATTCCAATTCTTAGAACCATATATTCTGCAATAGGTCAAATGACTGAAACATTTACTAAATCTGATAATAAACAAAAAAGTGTGGTTCTTTTAGAATATCCTCGTAAAGGTATCTGGGCAGTTGGTTTTGCAACTAAAGAAAATAAAGGAATAATTAAAAATAAGGTAAGGGAAGATATTATAAATGTATTTGTTCCAACAACACCCAATCCAACAAGTGGTTTTTTATTAATGGTTCCAAAAAAAGATCTTATTTATCTTGATGTTTCTTTTGAGCAAGCGTCCAAGTTTATAGTTTCAGCTGGAACAACTAATATTGATTAAATTTCACTAACATTAATTACTTCTGCTTTATCAAAAAGTTTTAATAAAAATGAATATTTATTTTGATTAATTTCTTCCCTATTATCAATCACATATTTTTCTGCTAATTTGAACAGATCTCCATGTATCACTGGGTCTGCAAATCTAAAATTTTTTATGCCACTTTGTTGATAGCCAATTAAATCACCAAAACCTCTTAACTTTAAATCTTCTTCAGCTATAAAAAAACCGTCATCTGAACTTTTGAGGATCTTAATTCGTTTAATTGCATTTTTAGTTAAACCATCTTTAAATAATAAAATACAAGTTCCTTGTTTTTCACCTCTTCCAACTCTTCCTCTTAATTGATGTAGTTGAGCTAGACCAAATTTATTGGCGTTTTCTATAATTATTAAATTTGCATTTGGAAAATCTATCCCAACTTCTATTACTGTAGTAGAAACTAGAATTGAAATTTCCTTTTTCAAAAACTTTTTTAAAATATTTTCCTTATCTTCTTTTTCCAATGCACCATGTATTAAACCAACTTTATTTGGAAATTTTTTATTTATAAGTTCAAATTTTTTCTTAGCCGATGAATAGTCTAAAAAAGCAGACTCTTCAATTAAAGGGCAGACCCAAAAAACCTGATTGTCCTCATTAATTTGTTTTTTAATGAATGGCCAAATTTCATTTATTTTTTTTTCCGGTTTACTTAAAGTGACTATCTTTTTTCTCTTTGCAGGTTTTTCATTAATTTTTGATACATCCATATCACCATAAAGAGACATCATCATTGTTCTTGGAATAGGAGTTGCGGACATAAGCAGCACATCACAATTATTTCCTCCTTTTTGAGATAAATCACTTCTTTGTTTTACACCAAATTTATGTTGTTCGTCTATCACGACTAGACCAAGTTTTTTAAAATCAATTTTTTTTTGGAATAATGCATGTGTTCCAATTAACAAATCTATATCTCCATTTTTTAATTTACTCATAATGTGTTTTCTTGATTTATGTTCTGTTTTTCCAGTTAAAAATTCAATTTTAATATTATTTTTAAAAATTTTTTTTGATAATTCATAATGTTGTTTAGCCAGTATTTCAGTGGGAGCCATTAAAGCACATTGGTACCCACTATCGATAACATTTGATATGGACAATAAAGAAACTACAGTTTTACCAGAACCAACGTCTCCCTGAATAATTCTAAACATTCTATTATTGCTTGATAAATCATTATTTATCTCATTAAATACACCTATTTGGCTTTTAGTTAACTGGAATGGAAGATCATTTATAATTTCTTTTGAATATTTATTGTTAAAAACTTTTGGAATTTTGTTTTTTTTTATTCTTCTTCTATTTTCAGACAAGGCTAAAAAATTTGCACATAACTCATCAAATACCAATCTTCTATAACTTTTAGATTGATTGTTTTTAGAGTCTTTAGAATTATGAAGCCTTTTAATTCCTTCATTCCAGCTGATTAAATTATTATTCTTAATAAATTTAATTTCTAGCCAATCTGTAATAGTTGGTAAGTGATTAATTACTTGTTCACTTATATTTCTGTATTTCTTTTCATTAATTCCTTTTGTTAAATTATATTTAGGTATATTTTTTATTACATATTCTTGATTATCTAAAGTAGTTACATAATCAGGGTTTGTTATTTGATATTTTTTGTTAAAATAGTTTATCTTTCCACTAATAATTACCCATTCATTCAGAGGAAATAATTTTCTTAGATATCCCTCACGACTATTAAAATAAACAATATCAATTTTACCTGTTTCATCTTCACAAATAATTTTATTAGGTAGGTTTCTTATTCTTGGAAAATTCAATTTTTTTACTAATACTTTTATTGACTGAATTTTTCCAACTTCTAGATCATTTAGCTTATAAATTTTGGACCTGTCCGTGTCAGAATAAGGTAAGTTTAAAACTATATCTTTTACTTTTTCTATCCTCTTTTTTTTTAAATACTTTGATAATTGTGGACCGACACCCTTTAAACTATTCACCTCATTAAATATAAAATCTTTTTTCATTAATTGATTAGATTATGTATAATATAATTAATGAACATTGAATTAGAAATATTTAAAAAAAAATTAGTTTATCGTGCAGCCTATAGAGGTACAAAAGAAATGGATATTTTACTTAGTTCTTTTGTCGACAAATATATTGATTCGTTTAATGAAAATCAGCTTTTAGATCTCGAAAAACTTTTAAACTTTGAAGATGAAGTAATTTTAAATTTCTACCATCATAATATTGTTAAAAATGAAATTGATAAAAATGTTGTTTCGAAAATTTTCAAAGATTTTAGATTATAATGGCGGAGAGGGTGGGATTCGAACCCACGAACGAGTTGCCCCGTTGCTGGTTTTCAAGACCAGTGCTTTCAACCGCTCAGCCACCTCTCCTTGAAACAAAATAAGATACTTTAATACTATCAAAGACGTTAAATAACAATAAATAAGTGGAATTTTGTATTACTGGTTAATGCACATTAATTATGATAATTAGTAAAATGTTTAAATTATTTTTTAAAGCATTCTTTTTATTCATTTTTTTTATTAACCATTCTTTTGCTAATGATGACTTCAATAAGTGGTTAATAAATTTTAAAGTTAAAGCTATAAACTCAGGTATTTCAGAAAAAGTTGTTAATGAACTTATGTCTGAGGCTAAATTTTTACCTAAAGTATTAGAATACGATCGTTATCAACCAGAATTTTACGAAGACACATTTACTTATATAAAAAAAAGATCTTCTAATCGTAAACTCAAAGAAGGATTGCAACTTTATAATAAAGAAAAAGCTATAATTGAAAAAATTGAAAAAGATTTTAATGTTGAAAAAGAATTATTGCTTGCTTTGATGGGTATAGAAACAAATTTTGGCAAATATTTAGGCAAGATGGATATAGTCTCATCACTTGCCACTCTAAGCTACGACAAAAGAAGGAGTGAATTTTTTACTGAGGAATTATTAATTTTACTAAGACTAGTTGATAAAAAAATTGTAAGTAGAAACATTTTATTTGGCTCTTGGGCAGGAGCTTTTGGAAACTTTCAATTTATGCCTAGAACGATTAGAAATTATGCAATTGATTATAATAATAATAAAACTATTGAGCTTAAAAATATTGAAGATTCATTTGCATCTGCTGCTAATTATTTAAAATCTATAGGTTGGAAAAAAAATGAACCATGTTTTTATAAAATAGAATTAAAAGATAATATACCAAATAAATATTTAAATTCATCTGCAAGAAATATTAAAAATAAAAAGCAATTTAATTTTTTAAAAAATTATATTCAGAATTACGAAATGTTAAATGTACAAGAAGATCTTTTGACTGCTATAATTATTCCGGATAAAGATATTATTCCAGGAGCTAAAACTTTATCTCCGGCATATATAATTTTTGAAAATTATGAAAAAATTTTAAACTGGAATAGATCTTTAAGATTTGCTTTAGCAGTTTGTACTTTGAAAGAAAATTTTGAAAATGAAATTTAGAATAATTATTATTTTTTTTTTCATTTTATCGTGTTCACCACAATTTTCTACAATAAATCAAAAAAAACCTTATTCTGCTAAAGGCTTTGCATACATATATAGTGATTTTGATTTTAATGAAAAAATTATTAGTGGAAAAATGAATAAAAATATAATGCAAATATCACACCAAAATTTAAGAACAGGTACTTTGATAAAAATTATAAACCCAAAAAATAATGAAACTATAACACTGAAAAATATCAAAAGAATAAAATATCCGGATTTTTATAAAATTTTGATAACAAACGCAGTTGCTAAAAAACTTAATTTAGACTCAAATTTACCCTTAATTGAATTAATTGAAGTAAAAAAAAATAAATCATTTATTGCTGAAAAAGCAAAAATTTATAATGAAGAAAAAAAAATATCATCAAAAGCTCCCGTCACATCTGTTCAAATTTCTAATATTTCTAAAAATGGATCAAAAAATTCTTTAAATACAAATAACAATATATTTATACACGTTGCGTCTTTTTATTCTTTTAATACAGCTAAATTTTTAGAACAAAGAATCATTAAAGAAGTTACAGATTTAGATGTCAAAAAATTGAAAATTAAAAAGATTAATAGCAAAGAAACTCAGGTAATTTTGGGTCCATATAACTCTGTTAATTTATTAAAAAATGATTACATTAAACTTCACAATTTTGGATTCGAAGAACTTGATATCTTTATAAATGAATAAACTTTTTATCATAATTTTTTTATTTTTTTTTAACACTAACTTATTAGCTAATCCTAATATACAGGCAAGAACTGGCATTTTAATAGATTATCATTCAAATGAAATATTGTTTGAAATGGATCCAGATATAGAAATTTATCCAGCTTCAATGACTAAAATTATGACAGCTATTGTTGCTTTTGACTTATTAAAAAAAAACAAACTATCTTTAGATGATAAATTCATAATATCCGAAAATGCATGGAGATTATCTCAGGCGGGTTATTCATCAATGTTTATTATGATTAATGATCAGGTGAGTGTTGAAAATCTTCTTAAAGGAATAATAATCGCCTCCGGTAATGATGCCTGTATTGCTTTAGCCGAAGGCATCGCAGGTTCGGAGTCCAATTTTGCAGACATGATGAATGAAAAAGCAGCTGAAATTGGTATGCGTTCTACCAACTTTACAAATTCATCAGGAATTAATGATCCTGATAATATCTCTACCGTTAGAGACTTAGCTTTAATGTCAAAATATTTAATTGAAAATTATCCTATTTACTATGAGTTATTTGCAGAAAAAACATTTACATGGGACAGAACTGGAGGTGAACCAATCAAGCAGGGCAATCGAAATCCATTATTATATAAAAATGTTGGTGTTGATGGAGTTAAAACCGGCTACCTAGCTGTTGAAAAATATTCATTAGCAAGCTCTATGAAAAATAATGATAGAAGAGTTATAGCTGTTGTTTCTGGTTTTGAAACAAAAAATTTAAGAAGTTCTGAGTCTTTAAAGCTACTTAATTGGGGTTTCAGGAATACAAATACATTTGAAATTTCAAAAAAAAATATTTCTATGTTTGAACTAGAAACATGGTTAGGGGAAAAAAATAAAATTAAAGTTTCATCAAAAGACGACTATTACGTTACAATTAATAAAAAAGATATAAGTCATTTAACTATTTCTCTTGAGTATGACGGACCTATAAAGGCACCAATTAAAAAAGGCAAACAGGTAGCTAATATTATAGTCTCTAAAAAAGATGAGGTAATAAAATCAGTACCTCTATATGCTGCAGAGGATTTAAAAAAAGTTAATTTTTTTAAAAGTTTACTGACATCATTAAATTATTTGATTTGGGGTGATGTATAAAAAAAAACCCTTTTTTATTGTCTTCGAGGGAGTAGAAGGATGTGGTAAATCTTTTCAAAGTAAAAAACTTTATGACAAATTAAAAAGTTATAATGTTGACACCATTTTAACGAGAGAACCAGGTGGAACAAAGAGCTCAGAATTAATTAGAAATTTAATTCTTAAAGATTATTTTACCAAAGACAGTAAAGAAAAATTTGATAAGTATACCGATACTTTACTTTATTTAGCCGCTAGGAATGAACATATTAAAAATAAAATAAAACCTGCTCTTCAAAAAAAACAAGTTGTTATTTGTGATAGGTTTACAGACTCCACAATCGCATACCAAGTCCACGGAAAAAAAGTCGATATAAACTTCATTAATAATATACATAAAAAAATTTTGAAAGATATAACTCCTAATATTGTTTTTGTTTTAAAAGTTTCTATTGCTTCTTCTAAAAAAAGATTGAAAAAAAGAAAGACCAAAAATCGTTATGATAATTTTACGCAATCTTTTTATAACAATGCACAAAAAGCTTTCATAAAATTAGCAAAAAATAAAAAAAATTACTATATATTAAACTCATCTCTTAATAATAATTCCTTAGAAAATAAAGTTTTTAATATAACCAAGAAATACTTAAATATTAAATGAATTATCCTTTTTTTTTTGATTCTAAGGCTTCATTGAAATTATTTGGATTACAAAAAAATTTTAGATTTATTTTTGAACTTTATAAGAGAAAAAAATTACCTAAAGTATTAATGTTTTCTGGAAAGAAAGGTTCTGGTAAATCAACTCTTGTCAATCACTTTCTGTATTCAATTTTTGATATTGAAAATTATAATTTAGATAAACTTATTTTTTCAGAAAATTCAATTTTTTTAAAACAATTTCAAAATAATATTTTTTCAAATATATTATATATTAGTGGTGCAGATTTTAAATCTGTAAAAGTTGATGATATTAGAGATTTAAAGACAAGTATTTTTCAATCTACTATTTCAAATAAAGATAGATTCATTATATTTGATGACATCGAGCTATTTAATCAAAATAGCCTTAATGCCTTGCTCAAAATAATAGAAGAACCATCAAAAAAAAATTATTTTTTTTTAATAAACAATAATTCTAAACCCTTGCTTGAAACAATTAAGTCTAGGGCTTTAGAAATAAAAATTATTTTAGATGAGAATCAGAGATTAGAGATCATAGACAAACTTGCAAAGCTTTTTAAATTGGAATTAATTTTAAACCCCAAATTTTCGTATTTAACTCCTGGTAACTTTGTTAAATTTAATTACATATGTAAAGAATATGATATTATTATTACAAATAACTTTGTAGAAAATCTCACTCTCTTACTAAATTTGTATAAAAAAAACAAAGATGTAATATTTATTAATTTAATATTTTTCATAGCTGATGATTATTTCAAAAATTTAAAAGATAAAAATTTATTTAATAATGATAAAATTTATGAAACTAAAAATTATATTTTTGACAACCTAAATAACTTTAAGCTGTACAATATTAATCAAAATTCACTTATAAACAATATTAACGATATATTAAATTATGAATAAAAATTTTTACATAACAACACCAATTTACTATCCTTCAGGTAAACCGCATATGGGTCATGCATATTCAAGTATAGTAGCAGATATCTTTGCGCGTTTTAAGAGATTAGAAAATTATAACGTTTTATTCTTAACCGGAACAGATGAGCACGGTCAAAAAATCCAAAAAGAGGCAAAAAAGAAACACAAAGACCCTAAGATTTTTTGTGATGAACTTTCTGAAACTTTTAGATCTTTAACTAAAATATTAAATCTATCAAACGATGACTTTATTAGAACAACTGAAAAAAGACATCACAAATCTGTAATTGAAATTTGGAATAGACTTGTAGACTCGGGAGACATTTATTTGGATAAATATAGCGGCTGGTATTCAGTTTCAGATGAAGCTTTTTATGATGAAGAAGAAATTGAAAATATTAATGAAAAAAAAGTATCAAAATCATCTGGATCAACAGTTGAATGGGTAGAAGAAGAGTCATATTTTTTTAAATTGTCATCTTGGTCCAATAAACTACTAGAATTGTACAGTACAAATCCAAATTTCATTTCACCAACATCTAGAAAAAATGAAGTAGTAAAATTTGTTGAAAAAGGATTGAAAGATTTATCTATAAGCAGAACATCTTTTACATGGGGAATACCTGTGCCCAAAAATGAAAAACACGTTATATATGTTTGGCTTGACGCCTTGACTAATTACATTAGTGCTTTAAACTTTCCAGATACTGATGGCAAAAAATTTAAAGATTTTTGGCCCGTAGACATACATATAATAGGCAAAGATATTTTAAGATTTCATGCAGTATTCTGGCCCGCTTTTTTATTAGCAGCCAAGCTGCCTCTTCCAAAAAAAATATTCGGTCACGGCTGGATACTTTCTGATGATAAAAAGATGTCAAAATCATTAGGAAATATTTTAGACCCTATAGAAATAATCAACAAGTATGGAGTTGATCAACTGCGATATTATTTAGTCAAAGAAGTTTCTCTTGGTAATGATGGGTCAATCTCAATGGAAAATTTAAAGAATTGCATCAATAATGATTTAGCTAATAATTATGGAAATTTATGTCAAAGAGTTTTTTCATTTATCAAAAAAAATTGTGATAATAAAATACCTAAATGCTCTAAATTAGATAATTTGGATTTAAAATTATTAGATAATTTAAGAAACAATTTACCTAAACTTATACAACTAATGAATAATCAAGACTTAAATGAGTACATTAAGATGGTTGTAAATTTTTCTTTTGATGCAAACAAATATTTTAATGACTCGGAACCATGGGCAGTTAAAAAAAGTAATCCACAAAGAATGAAAACAATTTTGCATACAATGGCGATACAAATTAAAAATATTAGTATACTTCTCAATCCTATAATACCTAACGCGACGAACAAAGTATTTTCTATCATGAATCTTTCTAATGAAAATATAACCATAGATAAAATTAACGATGATAATTTTATAAACTATGAAAATAATCTTGATAATTTAGAAATATTATTTAATAAAATTGAAAATGATAATTGATTCTCACTGTCACTTAAATTATGAACCCATGTCTTTATCGCTAAAAGATACTATTGATAGAGCAAACAAAGATGGTGTAAAATATTTACTTACTATTTCAACAGAAGATAAAAGTTTTGATAATATTTTAGATATTATATCTAATAATAACTGTGTTTATGGATCTTACGGAATACACCCGCATGAAGCTAAAAACCATCAATCAATAAAGTCAGAAGATATAATAAAAAAAACTCAACTAAATAAAAAGATAATTGGCATTGGAGAGAGCGGTTTAGATTTTTACTATAATTATTCAGATAAAAAAGATCAAATTAGATGTTTTGAAGAACATATTATTGCTGCTCAAAATACTCAGCTGCCTATAATTGTGCATACTAGAAATGCAGAACAAGAAACTTTTGAAATATTAAAAAAAAAATTATTAGAAAAAGATTTTAAGATTTTAATTCACTGCTTCACAGGATCAAAGAAATTTGCTTTTAAATTATTAGACCTTGGAGCATTTATTTCTGCAAGTGGAGTTGTTACATTTAAAAAGTCCGAGGATTTGGCTAACACTTTTAAAGAAATACCAAATGATAAAATATTAGTAGAAACAGATTCTCCATACTTGGCTCCAGTCCCATTAAGAGGAAAACCTAATGAACCAAGCTATATTATTCATACAGTTAAATTTTTATCCAATTTAAAAAAAATTTCTTTTGATGATTTTTCAAATATTACTACTAAAAATTTTTTCAATTTATTTGGACAATTAAATTGAAAAATAAATTTACAATTTTAGGATGTGGAAGTTCTCTGGGTTCTCCTTGGATAACTAATTATTCGGCTAAGTTAAAAAAAAATCCAAAAAATATAAGAACTCGTTGTTGTGCTCATATCCAAAAAGGTGATTTATCAATTTTAATAGACACATCTCCGGACATTAAAAAACAGTTTTTAAAAAATAAGATTACATCGTTAGATGCAATTATTTACACCCACGAACATGCAGATCAAACGTCTGGTATTTTCGAAATGCGTCCTTTTTATTGGAAAAATAAAAAAAAAATTCCCGTTTACGGTTCATATAGAACTATTAAGAAACTTAAAGATCAATATACTTTTTGTTTTAAACAGCTACATGGTTACAAACCAATAATGAAGGAAAATATTATTAAAAAAAAATTTCAAATTCACAATAAAAATCAAATCATTAAAATTGAACCTTTTGAAGTAACTCATGGCTTGATTAAATCTACCGGTTATCTATTTGAAAAAATTGCATATATTAGTGACTGTAATGAAATTAGTAAAAAGGTTCAAAAAAAATTAATGAATCTAGATATTTTAATAATTGATTGTTTAAGAAAAAAAAAACACCCATCACATTTTAATTATTCTGATGCTATTAATTTTATAAAATCTGTAAGACCAAAAAAAGCAATATTAACTAATTTGCATGTAGATCTAGATTATTTTGATCTTAAAAAAAATTTACCACACAATATAATTCCAGCTTACGATGGTTTAAGTTTTAATTTTTAATTTCTGTTTCGATTAAATTAATAAATCTCTTTGAGGAAGGTTTAGTTATTGATGTAAAAGTATTTGCAACTTTGCCATTTTTATTAATAATTATTTTATGAAAGTTCCATTTTGGTATAGCACTTTTTCCATGGTTTTCTTTAGCCCATATAAAAAAAGGGTGGGCATTATTTCCAAGCACATCTATTTTTTCTGTCATCGGAAAACTAATATTAAAATTAGTTTCACAAAAGTTCTTTATGTCTTTGTTTGAACCTGGTTCTTGTTTAAAATTATTAGTTGGAACTCCAATAACAACTAAACCTTTATCTTTATAATTTGTCCATAAACTCTGTAGATCCTCGTATTGAGGTGTAAAACCACATCTTGAAGCAACATTTACAACAACAATTACTTTTTCTTTATAATTTTGAAGATTAATTTCCCCACCATCAATACTCTTGAAATTAAATTCATAAGCTAATTGCTTATAATTTGCATTGGCTTTATTAAAGAAACTAAACATTAATATTGTTATAATAAATATTTTTCTCATCATTTAAAAGCTTTTAACACAGCATCGATCGGTAGCAATATGCAATTTAATCTCTTTTTATTATTTTTGTTAATTAAAAACTTAAAATCCATAAATTTTTTAGAAAAAATAAAATTTATATCTTTGGAGAAACCATCCTTAAACTTATTAAGTTCTTTTTTAACTGTATTTACAGGTAGATTTTTTATTTTTTGAGCTAATAAACTAGCAGAAGCTTCACAGTATACACAAGACTCAGTTTCATATTTCATTGAATTAATTTTAGAATTCTTTGTGATTAATTCAATTCTAATAATATCTCCACACATAGAGTTTTTTTTTGTAGACTTATAATTGTATTTATTCGTTAGACCAACGTTAGACGTGTTTGAGGCAATCTTAATAATATCATTAGTTATCATTTTTTTGAAAATAATAACAACAAGACATAACCAAATATCGTCGAAAGTAATGAACCCGCCAGTACACCAATTTTTACTCCATCCATATATTGCATATCATTAGCAAAAGCTAAATTCCCTACAAATAAACTCATAGTAAAACCAATCCCGGTTAAAATTGAAACAGCATAAAAGGTTGGCCATGTTGAGTTATTCGGTTTATCTGCAATCTTAAGTTTTACTGATAGATAAGATAATATAAAAACTCCAATTTGTTTACCAAAAAATAATCCAAGAACTATTCCAAGCGGAACTGGATTTAAAAGAGTTGAAAAAGTTAATCCCTCTAAAGAAACACCGGCATTAGCAAAAGCAAATACAGGCATTATGCCAAAAGCAACATAAGGTGAAAGATTATGTTCTAATTTGAGTAGTAAAGAATTTTTGTTAACTTTTGTATTATGTGGAATTGTTAGAGCTAAAAGCACCCCAGCAATTGTTGCATGAACACCTGATTGATGAGTAAAGTCCCATAAAAATATCCCAACAATTAAATATGGTAAAAAATTATTTACTTTAAATTTATTTAATGCAATCAAAATTATTACAGCAACTAACATTAAAACTAAATAAACAATTTGTATCTTTCCAGAATAAAAGAAAGCTATAA
>Ga0233444_10004526_pt1 | contig 13241 bp, 1 predicted proteins | sample SI_124_October20_6_FD_182792 | JGI IMG/M metagenome (GOLD analysis project Ga0233444, IMG submission 182792) | Seawater microbial communities from Saanich Inlet, British Columbia, Canada - SI_124_October2016_10_MG | ecosystem: Environmental > Aquatic > Marine > Inlet | place: Canada: British...
AAATCGCAGTTGAAAACCCGATGCAGCTCATGGATAAGGATCAGGTTCGTATCCTCTCCGAGCGCACGTACTACGACGGTGCAGTTTTAAGCATCTCTGGTGAAGTTCGAAACGGCATGGAAATGCCATACGATTCTACAATAACTTTGAATGAAGTTTTGAATTTAGCTGGAGGGTTAACCTTTGCAGGTGATTCTTCTCAGGTTGTAGTTTACCGTATTGCCTTTGACGGTAGAGACATTGGTAAAGTGAAAGAATTCAAATTAGACTCACGTATCAACGGTGAATTTTTATTTCAGCCGTTTGATGCAATCGTCGTTCGTAAGAAAGCTGGCTTCGAATTCCAGGAGTACGTAAACATCGGTGGTGAAGTTGCCTTCCCTGGACGCTATGCCATCCGCGAAGGTGAAAAAGTTGGTGACCTTATCCGCAAGGCAGGTGGCTTAACAAAAGAGGCCTTCCCGCAAGCTGCAAACTTTACACGCCAAGGGAAAGGAAAAGTATTCCTCTCTATCGATAAGATCCTTCGCATAGGCAATACATACAACAATATTGAATTAATGCCTGGTGATGAACTATTTATTCCAGCTAAAGACATGACCGTAGAGATTCGTTTGGCGAATACAGAAGCATCAGAATATGCCGCGTTCGCAACTGACTATGCGCGTCAAAGTGTAAACGTAGCTTACGTAGCGGGTAAAAACGCCCGTTGGTATGTAAAGAACATGGTTGGTGGCTTTGGAGACAATGCGAAGCGCACGGATGTAAATGTAGTTTACGCCAACGGTACGGTTAAAGACTTTAAATGGTACCGTCCTACGTACCGCTATCCAAAGGTAAAACCCGGGGCGATGGTCGTTGTGGGTGCCAAACCTGTGAAGGAGAAGGAAAAGCAAGAGAAACAACAATCAGATTTCGATTGGCAGGAGTTCTCTGGTAACTTCATGGCACAAATCACGTCCTTATTAACTGTGGTAGTTTTGGCGACACAATTGCAGTAAAATAGATATTAAAATTTCTCTAAGAAAACCCCGCCACTGAGCGTGGTTTTTTGTGTCCTGTAAGTAAATCGTAGGCCACGCTCGAGCGCGAAATGATGGGAGTAGTCAACACTTAAATAGACTGGCAGATAAAAGTTTTCTGCCTCAGCAAAGCGTTCTTAATTAACACCGAAAAGTAACGTTACAAGCAGCGAAGTGCTGTTACATAAAAAGCCCCGAGACTTTCGTCTCGGGGCTTTCTTATTTTACTAAAACGTAAGCTACAGATTATATGTAACGCCTATACCAAACAAACCCTGGTAATACCCCGCCATATTTGATAATGGGATGATGTAAGAGGCACCAAGAGATAACTTCTCGGTATCATACCCTACACCCATTGTAATATATTGTCTGTTGCCTTTTTCTTGAGACTCTAATGCGCTACCTAAATTTACGCGGATCTTTTCTTTCACTGTAAGTTCCATCGCAATAATCGGACACCATTCTTTGAGCTCTTCGGATGTGCCTTCAGGAGCGTCATTGAATGATGTGAATAACGATCCTATAGCACTGGTGTTTTGCGCTTGCCCTGAGAAAATAGTTCCATCTGCATTATAGATTGGCGGCGTTGGAACAAGGAACCTCTGAAGCATAAGCTGTGGAGCGATTCTCATGTTCTCATTCAACGCATAGTCTAGAACAATCCCTAAGGTCATTTGAGCAGGCAAGTAATTCAGATTGTCTTCTGAAAAAGAAGATTTTTTACCCACATTCGTTAAAGACCAGTAAGTCATCAAATCAAAAGTGCTCGTAGATTTTATTAGGTAATCTAATGAGAAGTCAACTAAAAGCGCAGACTCGGTGATCTGAGGGTTATTAAAACTTGACCCAAGGTTAGTGCTTAAATAGCCTAAACGCGTACCTAAATTAAATCCTTCGCCTAATTGCTTTACAACGCCAACGCGAAAGTCCGTCTCATACGCCGTGAATTGCCCAAGCACATTACCCTCTGCATCACGCTGTTCCACATTTCCGGCACTGAAGTAGCCTAAAGACGCCACTATGGATGTGCTTTCATCTAATGCATAATTTGCTGCAGCACGGGTCAATGACGACTGTGGGCCGTGACTTCCACTCATGGATGGAATGCTGTAAACTGAAACTTGTTTTCCAGCCGTAAGACTTCCCAAAGAAAAAACATGGTGATTACCCCCTTGTAGAGAAGCGGCACCGGCAAGTGAAAACTCGTTCATACTGTTAGGCAAGGCTAAGTAACCGCTACTGTACAGCGGCACATTAGAGTTTTCCTGTGCAAAACCTAAAACTGAGAGAATACTCAGCCCTAGAATAGAAATTGATTTTTTCATTAGTTCACTCTTTCAAAACGTTTAACAATAGTTCTTCCTTCGCCCGTGATTATGTTCAAGAAGTAAATTCCTGCTGGAAGCTCTTCAAAATCAAATCTTACAGTACTAGCACCCTGCGTAATTCTGTAGGCAAGTATGCGGCCGGTCATATCTGTAACCTTAATTTGAATATCCTCCTGCTCTTCCCAAGCACCTTTTAATTCTAGGTTTAATGCACCTAAAGTTGGGTTCGGGTAGATATCTAGATCATTGCCCAGTACCACATCTACCCATTCCTCTGTTCCAATAGGTAAGCCTCCATCTTGACCCCAATCTAAGACGTTAGACATAGAGTTTGCGTAAGAGCTTTGTTTACCTGTTGAAGGACTACAACCGCCGTTCACGAATTTCGCGCCTACTTCATAAAGCAGTGCCGTGATCGTCGTAGTAACCGGGTAGATATCTGTGTAGGTGTATACATTCGAGCTTACCGAATCTACCAAGACTCTGTTGATTGGGCTCAGCCATCTGTAGATGTAGTAGGTCTGAACCTGTTTACCTTCATAAGCGGTCCATTGTAAATTCACCTCATTCTGCGCAACACCCTGACTCGCTTGAAGATGTATCGTTGCGTGATAGTCTGACGTATCAGAATAATTTCCACAAGAATCTTGTAGCACCAATTTATAACGATACGGCTGAACAGCAGGATTAGAGTTCTGATCTGCCCAAGTACTCATATTTAAATACGTATTGTTACCTACACTTACGTACTGAGTAGCCGCGTTTTCTCTAAGAATTATATAGTCCGCAGTGCGTTGACTTGGCGTTTTCTCCCAAACTACCAGGTTCACCCCTGTGGTATCGACGGTGACCACACACAACTCTTCGTCATTATAAGGGAATGGTGCGTCAATCAAGAATGTTGCACTATCCATACATCCTTTAGCATCTGTAACCGTAACCGTATAATAACCATAAGCAGCTGTTAGATCCTCTGTGGTATCAGTGGTAGACCAGTTATACATTAGTGACCCTGAGCCACCTGTGGCTGTGACATCAATGAATCCATCTGGCGTTTGCGGACAACTTGCGTCGTATACAATAGCAGATATCTGGATACTGTCTGGTTCGATTAACGAGTCTAAAAGGATAGTGTTACATCCATTTACATCTGAAATAGTCAATTCATAAGATCCTGCAGATAGGCCGGTTAGCGATCTAGTTGATCCTGTTAATGCTCCTGAATAGGCACTACCAGTGGTAGTACAGCCCGAGAATTCAATTGCTACTAACGTGGTATCTGAACCTATGGTAACGCTACGGTAGATTGTACCTCCAACATTAACCCCACAAGATGAGCTCACCGTTTCCGCAGTTGATCCGTTAAAGAATCTGTACTCTAACGTGCTGCCCACAGCAACCGCAATGGTAACTCTATAAATACTGTCTTCTAGCACAGGAACTAAGTTCATGTTGTAGTTCTGACCAGAATTTGTAATTAACTCAATCCCTCCGATATTTATGCTGGCTCCATTCATGTTCACCTGGAATGTAGCTAATACGGAATCCGCAGAGCCACCTGTGTTACTACTCCATGATGTTATGTATGGTGCGGTAGCACCTGAGAGAGTATATGCGATAGATCCATCTGAAGCACCATAGCAGTCTAGTGAGTCCACTAATGAGGTTGCTACTAATGCCGATGGTTCAGAAATGAGCTCATTAACCGAAACGGTACATCCTTGCTCATCAGTAACCGTCATGCTGTACGAGCCTGCGCCTATATTACTTCTATCTTCAGTGGTATCACCATCAGCCCAGAGATAATTGTAAGGCAATGTTCCTCCATTAACAAATACATCTATGGCACCATCAGTTGCTCCAATACAACTTACCTGAATACCACCTAAGTATTGAACAACTGAGGTAGAAGCAGTCAATAGAACTGGTTCAGTCAATGTAAATGACACGCTGTCAGAACAGCCATTGTCATCAATCACTGAAACTACATGCGAACCTGCATCTAGGGAGTCAATTGTTAAACTTACAGCAGCAACTCCATCTATGTAATAGTTGTACGAGCCAAACCCACCAGTTACAGTAGCAGAGAGATAACCGTCTGCATTCTGGTAACACGTAAGGTCTGAAGTGCTGTCAATAGTTAAGGCCAATACCGGCGGTTCTCCAATCGAAACTGTATCGAGCACTGAACAACCGTTTGAGTCAGCGGCATTTAAGAAATACATGCCCGCTGATGCGTTGGTCAGATTTAATGAATCAGAACTCCATACTCCTGAACTGTCCGTCCAACTGTACTGATAGTTTCCAACGCCACCGGTGAAGGTGTATGTTGCGAATCCATCATTCCCACCGAAACAATTAACATCCGAAGAGTCAACGGCGGTAAGAGAAACTTCCGAAGGCTCAACTACAAGAACACTATCAATTGTGCTACAACTGAAGCTGTCTGTAACTGTAACGCTGTACCAACCATCTGTTATGTTGTAGATCACATTTGAATCCTGGTTGTTACTCCATTCGAACGTAAAGCCGCCTGAACCTGAGGCCTGAACCATAGCCTGGCCAGTGCTGTCATTGTTACAAAGAACAGGAGCGCTTGTCATAACCAACGATGGTATGTCTCGTTGAATGAGATCAACGGTTTCAGAAGTAGCCTTACATCCTATACTGTCTGTTATAGTAACGTAGTAACTATTAGATCCTGTTATGATTGAATCAACAGTTACCGCATTTACAGAGTCTATTATCGCGTAGCCTCCTGCATCGTTTGTTACAGTGGCACTACAATTTGCAGTGAACGTAGACATCACTGTCCCTAAACCAGTAAAAGACGTATTTTGATACGATCCTATCATGACCGTGTCTTTCATTACTTCCAGACCTATCTCAGATACATAAGAACCGATGGCTGATACCTCTATAGAGTATGTCTCGCCACTCGTTAAGGTAACTGTTTCGATATAAGAAGACCCTGTGTTAAAGCCTGAGCCCAAAGTATATAGTACCGTTCCTGCTGTGTCTTTCAGCTGCGCGATGGCTCCATTCCATCCATCACCGTAGCTGTCCGTAAGCACAATATCAAAGGAACAGCTCTGCGGTGTAGGAGAAGGAGCAGATGCTTGTTTGAAGTACCACTCATATTGATCATATCCTGCAGTAGCAGCTATAATTAAAGAGTCGAATGTTCCAGCACAGTATTGAGTCGTATCGCTCACAACTAATAAGTCGTTTGGCGCTGGATTTACTGTGATAAAGACACTGTCCGTTTGGACAATACAATTCTCTTCATCCATTACGCTAACAGCATACCATCCTGTAGTTTGGAGAGAGATCGCTGATGTGGTGTCGCCTGTACTCCATAGGTAACCAAATGACGTCGTTCCGTTTGAAACTGCCTGAGCATACAAGCTATCGCCTTCACAAACCGTCTCAGCTGTAATACGGCCACTTACGTTGCTTAATGCGGCTAGTGAATCTGAGACTAGAATATTATCCAGACCTATTTCACTTCTTGGACCACCAACGCCTGCAGTTGCTTTCCAGCGTACTTGAATCGTTTGATTAACGTAACCGTCTAATGCAACTGATTTTGATGCCCAATCATAAGTTGAATCGGTACCGCTTCTTTGCCATACAGTATTCCAATCTGCATCTCCAGCCGCTTTTAGCTGCAATGCTAAGTCACCCATTTGATCAGATGTATTTGAGGAATCTGCATAAACATCAACCATATGGTATTCGAAGGATAGCTCAGGATTCGTCATCCCTAAAAGATTGATACAGCCAAGCTGCAAGTACCCTACTTTATTCTGATCCGTTAATGATGCTGGATCAAATTGATAGAATCCTCCAAAGTAGTTAGAATCGGCATCGTAATTAGGTCCAGTGTAGTCCTGTAAACTATCCCATCCTTGCTGGTATTCCCATTCTAAGAAGTTATTACTGTACGTAGACCACTCGCTATTATTTAATGTGCTTAGCGTATCCACCGCACTGTAATACGGTAATATTAGCGTTGTATCACAACTGCTATTATCTGCAACTAGGTTTCCATCTGTTGACGTCAACACTCTACCATTAAGCTCGATGACAACGTCTGGAGGTATATTTATGCTTACGTTAACAGTATCAACACCTTCACAACCTGACGGTGAAACTGCATACACATAATATGATCCGGATTCTGTAAACGTCGCTAAGGTATCTGAGATGCCATTACTCCAGTTGTATGTCAGTCCAGACTGTACAGTATCTACTGCAGCAATAACGCTGTCTCCGATACATCCAGCTAGAACTGGAGATGTTACAAACACAGAAGGCGTAGTGTCTAACAAAACTTGAACAGTATCAGAATACATCGTACAAGAAGATGCTGCATCAACCGTTTTAAGCACCACCTCGTTAGGCGAACTCATAGAGTATCTCAGCTGTGTCCCTTGCGACGAACCTGCTACCAACCATGCATAAGTGTCGTAATCATCCGTAGTGTTTAGCATCGTAAAGTCACAAACACGCAATGTATCGGTAGCTTGAACTTTATCAATACCAAACTTCATATTCGGTCTCCAAGACCAAACATTATTCGCAGAAGTTTGATTCGCTACACTTGACGAGCTATTAGTAGCAACAGAAGAGCTGTTGTAAGACGTTTCATGACCGACTAAATATGAATCCATTCCATTGGTAAATGCAACATTTGAATATTCGACTTGAATCAATAGATTTTTTGTTCCATCCCAAACAAAACCTTGATCGAACTCGTGAGTATTCCATCCATCACCAGCGGTGAGAACGTTAAAGTCATACACCTGAGTTAATCCGGATTCAAAAGTATATCCAACTTGATTCGAAGTAGTGTTCTTTACTTTAATCTTAAAGTTTTGTACCGCACTCCCCGATGCAATATCAACCTCAAAGCCTAATGAATTTATTGCAGTTTGATCCGTCAATCCTTCAGCTATTAATTCATTTGCAGGGATAATGAACTGCATTTTTGCAAAGCGTTCATTTGCACCATACGGCTTCGGCTCGCTATTCAAACCAGTAGATTGATTAGTTCCTTCAATGTAAGAAGTAACCTGCTGGTAAGTCCCGCCAATATTAGTGTTAACATTTGAAGCAAAAATTGCTGGGCTCTGAACGTAGAAGACTTCCGCTGTATCAGTGTTTGTACAACCAAAGCTATCTATAACAGTGACGTAGAAACCTTCTTCATATGAAGCACTGAGCGTTTGAGTACTCCATGAATTAAGCTGGTCTATTGTAGTCCAATTATACGATACATATCCAGCTCCTGCATCAAGCGTAACTATATCTCCCGCACAAGCACGAACCTGTGGATTCGTTGTCTGAGTTGTTGTTCCTCCTTTGTCTATGTTTCCAGTAATCGCAACTAACGGCAATGAATGAAGCGTTGAAAGCGTTACTGAATCCTCTGCGAAACAATTATCCCCATCCTTCACGGTAATATAATACTCATCCGGATTTAGGTTATTCAATTTATTTGACTTCGGCCAGTTTGAATTAGATATCGTCGACCAAGTATAGTCGTAATAGCCGTCTCCTCCTGAGACAATAGCCGCAATAGCACCATTAGCCTCGCCCGCACAGAATATGTCGTTGTAAACCAGGTTAAGAGTCAAACTATCTTTCCCTGAAATGGTAACTGTATCCGTAAACTCATCACTAGAAGATAAGTCGGTAATGGTTACGAGATAGTTCCCTGAATACAGGCTAGAATAGGTATAGCTACTAACATTTGTTTGATCTGTGAAAGTCGCAGAACCCGTTAGGTCGTCTAGTTCATATTTATAGCTCCCTGACCCATTTAATGGAATAACTTTTAATCTACCATAAGTTGGATCACAAGCGATATTGTTTCTAATCTCATACGCTGCGCCGAAAGTCGCTGAATCTAGTGGGCTCTCCACAGCTCCAACATCTGGGTCAGATCCGGTAGGGTTAGGACGCAAGCCACCTTCTATATCGATCATAGGCATTGTGACTCCTGTATAACTAGAAGTACCAGCACCTAGTCCTTGACTCACAGAGCTTAGCATGTAGTCTCCTTGCTGAGGGTTGACCAGATAAAGCGCTTGACCAATAGGTGTTCCAACAATATTACTACTGTATGGATTATCTATCGAATTAGTTCCGCCGGATACGATAGAATTAGAAATGGTTAGGTCACACGTGGTATCATAATCGTCCAAATAGAACGTATGAGCGATTGATGTCCCAACATTTTGTTGCCCTCCAACAGCGCTATTGAGGAACAATACATTTGAGTTATTCTGAAGGCGAATTTGATCATTTGCGGATGTGCCGTCGACTACTCCATTCGCGTATACCGTAGCATGAACTATATTGATGTCCACATCATTTAACTCAAGCCCTCCTGTCGAATTACTTCGGTTTGAGGAAATAATAACATTACTCAATATCGCATCCTCTCCATTATTTGAGATGTAAGCACCCCCAGCACCATAGGAGGTCGACCTGTTGTTGACAACCTTGATATTATCAATTTCCAGAGTACCATTGTTGTTACCCCAATTCGAAACATGAAGTCCACCTGTACCATCCGCAGAGTTATTGACTATCTCAAAACCTCTTATGTAAAAGTCTTCATTCGTAGATCCCCAGTGACCATGACCGTATGAAATACCACCACCATTACTATTGGATTTATTGTTCTGGATAATGGTGCTTCCATGACCGTCTATTCTGTACATGTAATTTGCACGGATACCTCCACCATCTCCAGAGGCGATATTATTCTCTATTACCGTATTCCATAGATTCAGATAACCACCATCCATGCCTATACCTCCGCCAGAATGGCCTGATCTGTTACCAGAAACTTGCATGTGTTTCAATGCAATATTTGAATAATACATTGAAATACCGCCTCCACCATACCAGTTCGATGATTTACCATTAGTTATGGTAAATCCAACAAATACTATTGTATCAGTTGTTGAATTATGGTTTGAAATATCGAAGACTGGATCTTCATCCATTCCATTGACTATGGTATTCGAAATGTGTGACACCAAACCATCCTCGATGTATTCTGAAGCGATTGTCACATATGGCAAATACGAATTCGTTAATTCAACATTTTCGAAGTATTCCCCGTCAAAAAGTATAATGGTGTCACCATCACAAGAGCGATTCAGGGCCTCCTGAATAGTAGCTAATGGATCCGAATATGCCCCAGTAGCAGCATCTGAGCCGGTTGTAGAGATATAGTGTTTTGATCCTATAAGGTCCTCAACGTTTACTGTGTCGTATATACTACAACCAGACGCATCTGTTAAAATCAAAATATACTGTCCCGATTGTACGCTAACATTGTTTTGATGGCCCACATTATCTGGGACGTGCCAGTCGTTCGCAACGCTATTTCCACTTGAATCAATTATATCAACGGTATAAGCCCAATAAGAATCATTCGGATAATTAAAGCGCGATCCTCCTGTATAGTTACCTAAAGTTATTGAACCATAACCCTGATTACTTGGACATGCATCCTGAACGGAGATAAAACCAATATTTAATGGATTATTATAATTTATCGTCTTGGTAATACTCACAGAAGTCAATGAATCATATACTGAAACTGAATATTGTCCAAGACCTCCTACTTGTATGGTAGTTAGGTTAGATGATGAAAAATTAGCGGGACCTGTCGCATTGATACTATACGAATCTGTATTGAGTAGATTGATACTTATATAATCCCCACAATTTGATAGATAGAAGTCAAATTCACCTAAGGCTAGACTATCCTCAATTGCCCCAGCATCCGGATTGCTTCCTGCAGGAAGCGGTCTAGACCAACCATTTCTATCGTTCGTGATATTACCATTTAGAATATCTGCTAAACCAATCGCGGGAGATGTTGCGGGTAAAGTATAGCCTGATTGGAGCTGAATGGTCGATTGGACATTGTTAGTACCTAAATTAGTTCCGCTTCCCTTAAATACATTGCCAATCGATAATAATGAATTAGACACCGTGTAATCCTCACTGGTATTTATGATTACGTCAGCGTCAATAATTGAATTATAGATTTCAATAGTTGGGCTACCCCAAGCGATTGAAATAAGATCTACTAATTGATTTTGATTATTACCATAAGACGTTACATGATTCAATTTTATTGAGGCATTTCCCTCAAGATTGAAAATAGCTCTATCGTTCCACTGACTTGAGTTCTCTGCAATAATGGAGTTAACTACTTCGAGATCGACATTATTGACTTGGAATAACCACTGAGTAAAACTAGTAGATTTAATCGTCGAGTTCTCAATCTTTACTCCACCCGAGATATTTGTTAAGTTGATAGGAAATCTCGCTTCTTGAGTCAGCGAACCGTTATTGAATATATCTACATTCAATAGAGTCAGCTCTCTTAGCGATTCCGCATTAATTATTCCACCTCTTCCACAACAGTCTCCGCTATTCGCTGATTGCGTTATTGACGAATTCATTAACGTGAATGTCGTGTTGTTAGAATTATTGATTGAAAGTGCACCCTGATTGGAATTGGACGTTTGCGATGCATCCCTTAATCTGAAGCCGTTTACATTAACCACTATATCATCCGATACGCCGTCAATCTCTATACAAGGCGAACCATTTCCATCGATAATGGTAGTGTTTCGAGCATTAGCTGTTCCTAATCGGACATAATCCGATTCTATTGTCACGCTTTTATCAATGTCTACTGTTTCTTGATATGTACCGGGAAGTACATATATTTTTTGCCCAGAACTAGCTTGATCAACACCTTTTTGAATCGTTAAATATGGATTAGCGAGAGACCCTGTTCCGGTTGTATTAGATCCGTATTTAGCGACGAATATTGGTCGTTCAATAAAAATTTCTTGTGAAATACTACATCCAATGTTGCTTGCTGTTGCGACATGTAATCCTCTATCTAGAGCAATCAAGGTGTCTGACATTGTACTAATCGTATCAACCATCCAAGAAATTGTTGCCGTTGAAATATTTGAAAAGGCTACAAGAATTAATGAATCTCCTGTCATCGTGTAAGTCGAATCTATGGAGTAAGCCGTTATGTCTGGGGTTTGGTTGATAATAACATTTATAGTGTCACTAATAACAAAACATTCAGAGCCATTCGATTGTAGAAAAGATCCTTCAAGGTAAACGTCTTGTGTAGTGTAGATTGTCAATGTTTCAGAGGAGTCTAATACCGACCCTGTACTTGCCTCTTTCCAATAAATTTTAGTGTATCCTTTTAATGAATCTTCTGCATTAATATCCATTGCTGCCAGGGTTACAGAATCACAGAAAGCTTCACCGGACAATAGAGGAACTTGACTAGGAGCAATAGGTATTTGTATGAAGAATTCGTATTGAGAATTCTCTCCATCATCATTAAAGCCGTAATTACTTATTGATATATAATCCTCATTACCCGCATTGTTTGGCTCTCCTTGACCCCATGAAGGCGGATAGTAGGCTACCGGAGTTCCGTCGCTAAATTGCCATACCCCCTCTGTAACAGAGTCGTTAAGTCCAACAAATCGATTATACATTGCCCAACTAGCCAGGGTATTGTATTCACTTGCACTCGAGAAAGACGCTAGGTCACCGCCTAGAGCAAGTGCGTCTTGGCGAGCTTGAGACCATGTAGCTAAATAGTTACTTGCATAAATGTGATTGTCCCCAATAACTCCTTGGTAGTTGAAATTTTGAATATAAGGAGCCGTGAACATCGCCGATGTGTCAGTAATTATAATACTTGTGGTAATTAAAGGGGTCTGCTTAATAAACACATTCAGGGTGTCTGTTGTGGAACAACCCAAAACATCGGTTACAGTAATTGAGCGCGATAATGTTGTATCTACCGTGATTATAGAGTCCGTATCGCCTGAAGACCAATTGTAGGTGAATACGTTTGAGGTATCTGAATTTGCAAATACCGTTGTTTGAAGATTGCCTTCTGAACAAGCTAAAACGTTGTTACCGCCATAATAATCCCCGGAAAGACTATTAAAGGTGCTAAATGTTAAAACTGGTGCAGAAATCACGTCAAAGCTGTATTGTTGGGAGGTCATAACACAGGTTTGCCCATCACTTCGAGTAAACACTCCGTAAAGGGTTAAATCAGTATCCGCATAGAATGTTTGGGTCTCTAGTTCGCTAACCGTATCGTTAAGAGCGTTAACCCAGTACATATCTGTAAATCCAGGATTGTTCATTGATGCCATGGGTGTAGCACTCAGCTGCACACTATCACAGAAACTCTCGTTGAATACTAACGCACTTGATCCTGTAGCAATGTTCGCGCCTTGAGTAGAGTACTGAGCAGTACCCACTGACATTATATTTCCTGAAGGGGAAGAATACAAGACTGTTCCAGATGCATCTATAACAGCGTAAGAAGATTCAGAGGCATAAGAGCCACCTGCCAACCAAATAAAGTCGGTATTAACATTACCAATTATCGGAATAGTATAAGAGATGAAACTACCATTTGCCATACCGAAATACGTAGAAATACCTCCACTGCTTACCTCAATCTCATTGCCGTTCCAACCGTCACCGTAAGAATCATACAACTCCAAAGTAACAAATCCTCCGGCAATACCAGATGATTTTACAATTTCTGGCATGCTTTGGAAGTAGACATCAAGTGTGTCTTCACCGACACAAGTGTTTTGATCAGTAACCTCTACAGTATAAGAATCTGTAAGAGCTACACCCACCGTTTGGGCAGTAGACGCATTACTCCATGAGAACGTATTTGTTCCGCCACCGCCTGTAACATTTGCTGTCAAGTTGATGACATTTCCTGTGCCTTCACACATGCTAGTCAAACCAACTGTGCCGTCGCTTGCTAATGTTGTAA
>Ga0233444_10004528_pt1 | contig 13237 bp, 8 predicted proteins | sample SI_124_October20_6_FD_182792 | JGI IMG/M metagenome (GOLD analysis project Ga0233444, IMG submission 182792) | Seawater microbial communities from Saanich Inlet, British Columbia, Canada - SI_124_October2016_10_MG | ecosystem: Environmental > Aquatic > Marine > Inlet | place: Canada: British...
GTGGTACTAGCTGCAATTGTTAAATGGTTCGTAACTACCAATGCATCTTGAATAGTAATATCAGTACTCGCCGTTGCTGTTGTTAAATCATAAAAGCTACTTCCACCAGAAGTTAAAGATTGTGCACCTCCGCCATCGAACGTTACAGTATTTGAGTTAGGTGTAAAAGTTCCACTGTTAGACCAATCTCCACTTACAGTAATATCACCCGTAAGCTCAAAAGTAGCACCAGCACTTATCGTAACGTCATCATAATCTGAAGCTGACTCAAAAATTCCATCACTTACTAATAAATCGTCTTGCACTGTTAACGTACTTCCATTGGCACTTACTTTTAAAGACCCATGAGTATTATTAATGGTTAAATCATAAAATGTATTTGTTCCAGAAATGGTTTGAGCTCCGGAACCATTAAAAAATACTGTTCCTGTTAATGCAGAAAATGTTCCGCTATTAGACCAATTACCTCCAACATTAATGGGTTGATTATTACCAGCAATTAATCTTGTATTTAGTGCAATTGTCAAGTCATTGGCAACAGTCAAAGCGTCTCCGTTAGTTAAAATTGTTGTACCTGATGTTGATAAATTATAAAAAGATATACCTATATTTGTTAAAGACTGTCCTGATCCATCAAAGGTTACTGTACCACTATTTCCATCAAAAGATGATGAACCCCCTATAGCTGTAGTCCAGTTTCCAGAAACTGTTATTGATGACCCGGAAGCTGGCTTTAATTTTCCGTTGACACTAGATAAAGTAACAATAGCAAAATCACTGGATGTTGCTGGCATGAACTGACCATCTGTTACATCCAATGTTCCATTCACTTTTATAGCATCAGATGTTTCAACATCTGACCCATCGGCTAGCGTTCCAGAATTGGTTATAGTTACGTTATTAAAATCATTATCCGTTCCTACTCCACCTGTTGTTATCGTTTGGGCTCCAGAACCATTAAAAGTTACTGTTCCTGAACCAGATGTAAATGTTCCGCTGTTTGCAAAATCTCCCTTTATTCCAATTGCATAATTACTTCCAGAAACATCTAATGTTGTATTAGCCCCAATGGATAAATCATTTGCAATAGTTAAAGCATCTCCTAATGTAACTGTTCCAGTTCCACTTGTAGTTACATTATACAAATCATTTCCACCAGATGTGAGTGTCCCAGTACCATTAAATGTCACAGTCCCTTGCTGGTCTGTAAATGTTCCACTATTAGCAAAATCTCCACCAACAGTAATTCCCCTGTTACTTCCAGCATCTAATGTCGTACTTGATGCAATTGTTAAATTATTTGTAACTGTTACATCAGCTTGTATGGTAACATTGGTACCATTCGTTGCAGTAGTTAAATTGTAAAAACTACTTGAACCAGATGTTAAAGTTTGGGCCCCAGCACCATTAAAAGTAACTGTTCCCGTTCTAGAATTAAAAGTTCCTGATGTTAAAGTGTAATTACCATCAATAACCATATTAAAATTTGAAGCTGACATGTCCAAAGTTGCACTATTGTCAATTGTTAAATTACCGTCTATATCTAAATCTGCAGTAGCTGATTTGGTTGAATTTTGATCGATAATTAGGTTGTTGTAAGTGGTATTAAATATACCTTGAGCACCAGCACCATCATATTTAATGGTTCCGGAACCTTCTGTAAAGCTAGTCCCCAATTTTGTGACAGAACCAGACATTTCTATTGAACCTGCACCAGAAAAAGTTACAGCAGCTCCTGTAGCATCAAAATCGGCATTGGCATCGTAAGTTCCAGTAGATGTGATGGATAGTGTTCCGTCAATATCTGAAGCAGCGTCTGCTGTAAAACTACCAGACGATATTGTTAGTTCTGCACCACTTGAAACTGTTATAGCAGCATCTGCAGTAACAGTACTTGAACCAATACTGGCTATTCCATCTGTTACTGTAAACTGATTCACCGAGCAATTCCCAAATGTTACCGTTCCACTTGCATCCGATTTATTTACTACAATATTTACATCGGCATTACTAATTGCTGGGCAAGATTCACTTGCACTGCTAGCTCCGTCAAAAGTAATGGTTTCGTTACCAGTTGTAAAAGTTCCTGAATTTGTAAAATCTAAAGCAATAGATAAATTTGAAGCAGCAGAAATATCAAAATCTGCATTGGCACTAATCACTAAATTCCCATTAATATCCAAATCATTAGCTACATCTACATCTGAACTTCCTGTGTTTGATATGGTTAGGTTGTGAAAATTTGAGCTGGCATTGAAAGTTAGGTTTTTATCAGAAGATCCGTCGAAAGTAACTGTTCCACCAGTAGGATTAAATGCGTCATCTGCTGCTGCTGTCCAGTTACCTGCAATAGTAATATTTCCATCGGATATACTTGAATTACTATTAGCAGCAGATTCGTAATCACCATTCAAATCCAAAGTACCTCCAGACATTGTCAAATTCCCACCATTATGGTCAAATGTCCCAGAACATTCCATTTCACCATCTGAAATATTTATAAAAGATGCATCTAATGTAACAGCTGCGACAGTAATTTTATGAGAAGAATTATTTAATACCAAAACACCACCGTTAATATCCAGAATGTTAGAAACATCAGTGTTTCCAGTAAATGTTTTGTTACTCCCACCCTCAATCGTTAAATTGTAATAATTGACATCGTCAATATTTTGAGCAACATTTTGATCATATTTAACTGTACTAGTCGATTTTGTGAATGTACCCAAACTTGTAACTGAAGTATTGGAAAGTATTAAATTTCCACCACCACTAAAAGTAATATTTCCACCAGTAGCATCAAAAGCACCGTCCGCATTATAGGTTCCAGTACTAGCTGATAAAGTTCCATCAATATCTGATGTTCCACTAACTGTAAAAGTATTATCATCAATGTCTGCTACACCTTGAGACACAGTAAAATTGGTAAAAGATCCATTTCCAAGAAAATTCACTTCGTTACTAGCAGAAGATTTATTTATTACGATATTCAAAGAAGCATCAGTATCTAACCTAGGTGCGTTTGTTGTAGAAGAACCATTGAAAGTAATTGTTTCCCCAGATGAGGTGAAAGTTCCACTATTGGTGAAGGTACCTTCAATTTCCAAATTTGAAGCTGCACTAATATCTAAATCTGCTCCAGAACCAATAGCTAATGTACCGTTCACGTCTAAATCTGCAGTAAAATCAACGTCTGAACTGTTAGAGTTACTTATTGCTAAATTATTGAAGTAAGAACTTGCGTTTTGGGCTGCATTTTGATTCGATGTACCGTCAAAAGTGACAGTTCCACCATCGGGAGTAAAAGCATCGTCATCAGCAGCAGTCCAAGCTCCAAAGACAGTAATGTCACCTGCAGAAATTGCCTCAGTACTTGAAGCAGATGATTCATATTCACCATTAACATCTAACAAACCTCCAGAAATAGTCAACAAACCATCATGATCAAGTTTTCCTGTACATTCAATCTCTCCAAAAGAAATATTTAGTTCACCTCCACTTTGAATTTCAATGGATGCTGCTGTTAATTTCACAGATCCAGAAGTAAAAGTTGTCAAAATAGCTCCAGATTCAATTTGTAAAGCAGCACACTCAACAGTAGTAAAAATAACCGGATCAGTTGTAACATTTGGAATTGAAACAGATTGGCCAGATGTAGGAACACCAGTTGGAGTCCAATTGGCATCTGTATGCCACTGTGAACTTGAAGATCCGTTCCATGTTTTATCCTGAGAGTAAAAACTGAGGGTGAAGCTTAAAAAAATAAGCAGCGAGTAGGTTAACTTTGAATTCATCTTGGAAATATACAAATTTTCCTAAAAAAAAACGTTATAAATCACTAAAAATCAACAGAGGTAAAAACAACTTCCCATCTCACCTATATTTAAAATGATATTTTTTTTCCCGAATAGTAGTTCCAAAACAGTAAAATGAAAAAATTAAAATCACTAAAATTCAGATCCTTTTTCCAATTGTATTTTGTCTTTACTATTGAAATTATTCAGTCTCACAGACAAAGAGAAAGTAAAGACTGGCCATTTGGGTGAAGCTAATCTGTAGGAATAAAGCGTCTGGGTATCTGCCCAAGTTTCGCGTCTTTCAGTGTTTAATAGGTTTCTAAACTGAAAAGTTGTTGAAAGCTTACCTTCTTGAAAATCTTTTTTTATTGCTAAATCAAAACTGGTAAACCCCTTATCCACTCCCTGAACAGTAACCACATCTGCTGTGTAATTAGTAATGAATTGGATTTTAAAATTGTGTTTTAAAATGAAATTATTGGACAACCTGCCTCTGTATGTGAAAGTTTCTTGATCCAAACTAGAACCTGCAATCTTACCAATTATTTGATAATAAAATAGATTTGTTCCAAAATCTAAAATCCACCAACTAAAGGGTTTGTAATTGTAAGCCAATTCTAAACCCAAAGCATTAGAAACACCAGCATTTACAGGTCTTTTAATAATAACATTAGTGTCGTAAACCTGCTGTATTCGTTCCCTAATATTATTAGTGTTTCTAAAGTATATTTCTGAGGAAAAACTTCCTTTTCTCAATTGCCTTATGTAACCCAACTCATAAGACTGAATATATTCCGGAAGCAAATCTGGATTACCTTGCCTAACAGTGTAAGGATCTTCCCAAGCTATAAATGGCTCAAGGTGCCAACTTCTAGGTCTATTGATTCTTTTAGAGGCACTTAGTTTGTACTGATTTTTTGTATTTTGACTAAACGACAGATGAACTGAAGGGAACCAATCCAATCGGTCAATTGAAGTATTGAAAGTTGCATCCGTCAATTCTATATGCCTATCGGTATACTCAGCCCTTAACCCCAACTGGTAACCTAGCTTATCAATAATTTTACCATTAATTATACCATAACCAGCATAAATATTCTGAACATATGAAACATCTGTTGAAAAAGAATCTAACCTAAAATATTCTGAATTCACTAAATCGTATTCGAATGCATCTTGATCGTCTCCACTAAAACCAAAATCAGTTCTTGCACCTAATTGAAAATTCACACCATTTTTAAAAGGATATTGATAATCCAAGCTAACTCGGAGCGCATTAGATGGCCCTACCTCGGTATTTCTATTACCGCCTAGCAGAATACTATCTAATGTAAAAAACTCTGTCTCAGCATCTTCAACTCCATCATATAAATTATAAGTAGAAGAAAAAGACAAGTAATGATTTTTATCATTATTGAACAAATGCTGATAGCCTAAACTAGAAGAAATTACAAAAAAATCTCTCAAAGTTCGCTCTCTATTTTCATAGGAGTTTAGTAAGGAGTCGCCACTAAATTCTTTAAAAAAGTAATTAGCTGCTGCGTTCCATTGCCGTTGGGTAATATTGACTCCAACATTAAAAAAATCACTTTTACTAGGGTTATATTCCATGGCGAAATTACCCCCATAATTCTTACCAAAAAAGCGATGTAATCCCTGACTTTCAACACTAGACTCCACTCCACCTATCGTAGTTCTTCTAATTTGCTCAATATCTCTAAATCTATTTCTATTTACATATTGACCTCCAATGTTAAACTTAAAATCTCCAGTGTTGATACTCGTGATAAAATCTCCACCAGCATTTATGAAATTTGAACTATTACCAGAATTTCCACCATTTAAATTTACCAAAGTCGAAATTCCCTCTAACTTGTTTCTTTTAAGTATGACATTAATTACTCCAGAAGTTCCCTCTGCATCGTATTTAGCAGATGGATTGGTTATAATTTCGATGTCTTTTATATTAGAAGCTTGAATAAGTTGTAAAGCCTCTGAAGATGGCAAAGCAGATGGTCTTCCATCTATTAACAAGGTAAAACCCGAGGAACCCCTTAAAGCAACATTCCCATCCATATCAACAGAAATACTAGGTATGTTAGCCAATACCTCTACTGCAGTTTGGGATACGACTGTATTCATAGACTCCACATTAACCACTTTTTTATCAATTTCGTAGGTGATAATAGGATCATCAGCCAAGACTTCAACATTCTTAAGGAGATTGTTGTCAGAAAACATTACAACATCATTCAAACTTAAATTTTGTGTACCCTTGAAATCAATAGCTTGAAAATGATATTTGTAACCAATAAAAGAGCATTTGATTAAGTATTGCTGACCAACATCAAGATTTTGAATTTTAAAGAAACCATCTAAATCTGTAACGCTTCCATTTAATAAAGAAGAATCAGTTTTTTTCAACACACTCACTGTTACGTAAGCCATAGGGTCTTTTGAATCACCATCTAAAACTCTTCCACTCACACGACCCAACTGAGAAAAAAAAACCAAAAATAAAAGACAAAAAGATATGGTTAACGTAAGTCTAATTTTCATTTTAGTAAAATTGAATGCAAATATGCTTTATTTTTATTACTTGTAAAATGATAAATTGAATATTTAAATCGTGTTTAAAAACTTTATTGCTACATCGTTAAATTCTTTTGGCTGATCAACATTAACAACATGACCTGCATTTTTCAAAACCTGTAGCTGAGCGTTGGAATAATAAGAAACAGCTTTCCTAATTGTGGGCAAAAACAGATAATCTTCTTCCCCCATTACAAAAAGTGATGGAATTTTTAAATCTTTAGAACGATGAAACTTTAAAACCCTATTTATACCTATTGTAAGTTTACACCATCTTATGAATTCTTTTTGATAAAGCTTCTTACACTCTTGAACTAAAAGAGAACGAGATTCTTTATGGTTTCTTTTAGGCATAATAATAAAAGCAAACAGCTTGTAAAGCATTATATATGGCACCAATGTTCTAAAAAAGTTTCCAAACCTCATTAAGAAATTTGACCTTAAATCAAACTTTAAAATGGCACCTGCCAAGACTAAACTATCCACTAAATGAGGATTTTTTTCAGCAATCTCTCTTACAATGATAGTACCTAGTGAAACCCCTACAAAATGTGAAGATTTTATTTTCAAATGATCTAGTACTTCTACAATATCTTCGGTAACTATGTTAAAAGTATAACCTTGCTTACTTTTTTTACTAAACCTCGATTTACTTTTGCCATGCCCACCAAGATCTATCAATAAAACATTGAATTCTTCTTTAAAAGATCTAATCTGACGAAACCAAATAGAACTACTTCCTCCAGCACCATGAATAAAAGTTACCCATTTCGATGATTGTTTGTTGTTATATACTGTAAAACTGAGCAATTTTTAATTTTAAACAAATAAACATATAATTTACAATTAAATAGAAATGGTTAAAAAATATTTATCAGTGGTAAACAAAAATTAATGACCAAATAATAGTTTTTTTCACAATATCTTTGTATTTTAAAAAATATGAAAACATCGATTTACATAACAGGTTTACTTAACTCCATCTTACTATTTGCAGGTATTTTATTCAAGTTTTTTCACTGGCCTGGTGCTGGGATAATGATAACATCTGGAGTATTATTATTTGCAATGATTTTTACTCCTCTTATCATATATAGGAAAATGACTGAAGATACGAGTGCTAGTGAAAGACTAACTTATATTTTCGGAATCCTACTTGGCACCACTCTATCCTTAGGGTTTTTGTTTAAAATAATGCATTGGCCTATGGCTAACAAAATAATGATTAGCTCTGTTGTTTTGTTCGATTTTCTTTATGTTCCAATATATTTTATTTCAAGATATCAAAACGAAAAACTTAAAACAGTGATTACAACAGTGGTTATGTTTTCCTTTGGAAGTGTTCTACTCGCCATGTTTAAAATGTGAAATTGAAAATCATCAAGTTATTGTAATTTTTTTTTACTAAAGCAACAGCTTTTTTTTTAAGAATGCTTCTATATAGAATTTCATTTTACAACTAGCCTCAATTTTATTATGGTCTTAATTTTGGTGATTAAAAAAGAGGCAATAACAATTTATCTTATTTTACTTTTGACATTAACAAATCAAGACTTAAATATCCTGTATGTTTAAATTGTAAAATATTATTTTTAAAATTTAAGATGGTTGGTACTGACTTAACGTCAAACTTTTCAGCTACATCCATATTGTTATCCATGTTAATCTTTAACACTTTCCAATTTTTAGTAACTAATGAGAAACTGTCTAACACAGGTTCCAACTGCTTACAAGGTAAACACCACGGGGTTTTAAAGACCAACATCACATTACTTTCAGATTTTAAAATTTCATCGATAGCATCTGAAGAATAAGATTTTAAGTTAGATACAAGTGGATTTACTGCATTTTTGAATGGTAAATTTTGATCAACCCAATTACGGTAACCCCCTATTAAATTATAAACCTCGTTAAATCCTAGGGACAATAAAATATCTGCAGCTTTAGAACTTCTGCCTCCACCATGACAATAGATGTATACAGGTTGATCTTTTTTTATCCAACTAGCTTTTTCTTCAAAATTTTCATCGTAAAAATCAATAAAACTTGCATTCTCCAGATGACCATTATTTGTCTCTTCCTTAGTTCTTACATCTAATAATACTCCAGGATTATCGATTAAAAGTTTCTCTAATTGATAATACTCTACATCCATAACTTTTGGCGGAACTGTAGGTGAAGGTAAATTGCTATTCGAACAGCTCATCACCAAAAAAATAAAGGATGTAATGAATAATTTTTTCATTCTAACTATCTAACATATTTTGAACGTTTTGCCAAGAACCTCCATTATATACCTCTTTTAAGCCTTTGGACTGTAAAAACTGAACAGCTTGCTCGCTTCTTACTCCAGCCGCGCAGCACATCACAAGAGGCTGCATACTTTCTAAATCCTTAAGTTTTTCTTCTATTTTATTTAAAGGAATATTTGAAGATCCCTTGGCATTACCAAAAATAAATTCCATTTTACTTCTAACATCTACAATGCTAGTTTTTGAATTTTTAGTTATTTCTTTTAGATTCAATTTTTAATATTAATACATCAAATTTAACTTATAATCTTTAAAATATGATGAATTTTACAAAACTTAACCAAAAAATCATTTTAAAAACAGGGGTTTTTGGAATTTTCATGGGTTTGGCAACTGTTTTAGGGTGGTGTCAAGAATATGAATTAGCAATTTGGATATTTATGGGTATAGCAACAAGTATTTATCTAAATTCTCAGCTTAAAGAATTTATATTTACTCATTGCATTGTTGTAGGGCTGACGTGGGGATTTGACTGTTCTTTAATTCAAACCATTTTCATAGATACTTATATATCCAACAATCCAATAATTGGATATGAAATCCTTGATATAACTAAGTATCCAAGAATTCTAATAATTACAATTGGAACAACTAGTGGCTTGTTAAGCGGTATAGCTCTATATTTACCAATTATCTTATTAAGAAAAATTAAAGAAATAGACTAAATCGTCTTTACAAATGCGTCTGGAATTGTATTTTTCACATTTCTCAGTTCTATAAAAAGATCACTTTCGTTAAAAGGACCTACAAAAAACTGCACTGCATGTGATTTATTTATTTTGAAATACACTGTTCTTTCAAGACTATCAAAAGTTGTTTTAAAGTTATGAGAATCCCAATTATAAATAGTTGCTAATTGAATAAACTTACCCTTCATTTGGGTAGTTACAGCCTTGTAACCTAACTTCTCGATGTCGTCCTTAATGGTGTTGTCAGAAACGTTTTCAGAACTGTAATCAGCAACAGAAATCTTGACTCTTCTACCATTAGCGTATTTAGTAACAAAGGCTGATGCCTCGCCACCTTTATGTAAACTAACAGCTTCTACATGTGCATTCTCATAATTATCATATTTACCATAATTTATTGCATAACCCAAGTTTCCAATATCTGAAAAAAACAGATTTTCTTTTTTAAGATTGATACCCTCTATATTATTGGAGGAAATTTTATCTACAGCGCCAACTTGAACTGTGTAAAAATTATCAGATGAATTAATATTAGCGGATATATTTTCCGCAATGTTACCAGTTCTTTTATCTGGACTTGCAGAAGATGAAATTATTTTAGGTTTGTTCTCTTTTTCTAGACTAGCTGTATTAGGATTAAGTTTTAGTTTTTCATCTGTTTTGACAGTTATTAAATCAGAAGATGTTTTTGAAACTATTTTTTTTGAGGCTAGAGGACTTTTAGCAGAACTTTTGATTTTCATATCATTATCAAATTTCTCCACAGTTGGGTTACTGATATTTTTAGTTTTTAAATAATTCATTACCTCTGTTGCTTTTTCTCTTTCTGCAAATTTACCTAGTGTGATTTTTGTAGCATTTTTAGCATCTTTAAATAAATGAAAAGCATATTCATCCCAAATCTCGTCTCCATCTCTTACTTGAGTTAGGAAATTTAAACCCTCGACCGGGCCAGAAACAGTTTTAATATTAACAGTGTAATAAAATTCTGAATTAGATAAATCGCCTTCAACATGAGCTGTGTATTGCAAATTGTTATTTAGAGTTTTCTCTTCTTCTGGACTATCATTATCTTTTAATTCTTTTACACCATCTGGAAATTCTTTAACCGCTTCTTTAATTTCAGCTTCTGTATTTTCATTCACTACCAACTCCTCTGCTTTTGATTCCTCAATAATCTCTTCTTGTAATTCTTCCCCAACTTTATTAATCTCAAGAATTTCTTTTCTTTCGTCTATTAATTCTTCTTCAATTTCTTTTTCAATTTCAGCTTCTGTATTTTCATTCACTACCAACTCCTCTACTTTTGATTCTTCAACAACATCTTCTTGTAAATCTACCTCAACTTCATTAATCTCTAAATCTTCTTTTGTTTCGTCTATTAACTTCACAACCTCTTCTTCAGTTTTAGTTCCTGTATTTTCATTCACAACTAACTCCTCTACAACTTCTTCTTGTACTTCTAACTCAACTTCATTGATCTCTAAATCTTCTTTTGTTTCGTCTATAAACTTCACAACCCCTTCTTCAGTTTTAGTTCCTGTATTTTCATTCACAACTAACTCCTCTACAACTTCTTCTTGTACTTCTAACTCAACTTCATTGATCTCTAAATCTTCTTTTGTTTCGTCTATAAACTTCACAACCCCTTCTTCAGTTTTAGTTCCTGTATTTTCATTCACAACTAACTCCTCTACAACTTCTTCTTGTACTTCTAACTCAACTTCATTGATCTCTAGATCTTCTTTTGTTTCGTCTATAAATTCTTCAACTTCTTCTTCAATTCCAGCTTCTGTATTTTCATTTACTAGTAACTTCTCTATTTTGGATTCCCCAACAACTTCTTCTTCTATTTCAGCTTCTTTGTTAATCTCTAACTCGTTCTTTGTTTCATCTAATAATTCTACAACTTCTTCTTCTATTTCAGCTTCTTTGTTCTCGACCATAACTAACTTTTCTAGTTTTGATTCCTCAACAACCTCTTTTTCTAAATCTTCCTCAACTTTAGCAATTTCAAATACTTCTTCTATTTCTTTATTTGATTCAAAATCGTTTTTGAAAATTACAGTCGATTTATCGTCTAATAGCTTTTGAAAAGCAGTGTAGTCTATTACAGACTCTTCGATTATTGAGCCATCTTCAACTAAATTTTTAGTATTAACAACCTCTACAGCAGATATGTTAACGATGGATACATTACTATTTTTTTGTTTTGATTTTAATTGTGCAAATTCAGAATTAGGTTTCTTGGGTTCAGCATTGATTGATGTGGAACCGTTAATAATTTCTACACCAGATTGAGTAATCTTGTCAGTAAAAGAATTATTAGAAATTGTAGATCTAAATTGTCTTGGAATTTTCTTAGATATTTTTTTTTTGGAATTGTAATTAATTAGAATTGATGTTGGCTTTTCATGGTATACATACTTCACCTGAGAGATAGATATATTATTAACTCCAGATATAAAAAAAAGTGTCACTGTAATTAGTGACACTTTAACTATTTTTAAAACATGCATATTGTATTTATGAAATATGTTTTATTTACAAAGGAATTTTTTTAATAGTGGTATTTTGCACTTTAATCCTGAAAGGAATCCACCAGATTTAACATCTGAAGATGCTGAACTTACAAGATCTTGTTTTAGGGTCTTTGTTTTGCTACTATTCTGACCTGTTAAACAAGATATACATTTCACATCTATTAAATTTTCATATTCATCTACTAAAGAAGATTTGTTTTCAGTAGTATGTAACAAATGAACGTTTCCAAAACCGTTACCACTGCTGTTGTTTCCAATATTAGAGTTTGTATTATTACTTGGACAACATCCATTAATAGTTTCAATAGCATAAGAACTTTTCTTCTCAATAGACCTTGGATCAATTTTAGATAAAATTGCAAGGTTTTTGCTTCTTTCTTCAAAAATCTCTTTTTCAAGTTTCATTTGACTTTGAGCTAATTTTAATTTTCTATTTGCATTATCTTTTGCTTGCTTGGTTTCCCATGAAGCCATAGTTCTAGCGTTTTTGTAAAAACCTGAAAAACCGGTTACTTCAGCAACATATCTTTTGACAAAGAAAAACGGAAATGAAGCAGTGAAAAATGGTCGTCTATTTGACCTTTTCCATATAGGATCCACCACAACATCAATGTTATTTAAAGTGATACAATTGTAATATGCCTCATCAAATGCAGCTTGTTTAGTAGCATGTTTTGCAGATGTACCATTTACCTTTTTTGTAAGATCGATATCAATATCTACAACAAACTGATCTTTAACTTGAAACCCAGTGTTAGTTGATTTTAAATTTCCACTAGTTCTGTGAGAATGATTATAAGTCACACATGAATTTAATAGCAATGCAAGAACAGCGAATAAAGTTAATTTATATGAAATTGTATTTTTCATTTTGATTTTTTTAAAAATTTATAATGCAAATATAACTAAAAAGAATTTCACTAAAAAAATCAAAAATCAAAAAAATCAAAAAAAATTGTGAAACATTACAAAACTAAATTTAACGTGTTGAAATTCAAATTTAAAGCTGTTTTAAATAAAATTAATGATCAAGTTTGTATTTAAATTGTTATGTTTTAATATATTTATAAAAATCAAATTAATTATAATGAATAAATTGTTAACCCTTCTTGTTGGATTTTTATTATGTTCCTACTCTTCTTTTTCTCAATATTATTACATACCTGCAGCTAGCCCTGGAAATCCTGGAGGATTAAACACAGATAGTGAATATCCTAGTGGCTCTGGTTTAGACCCATCATGGACTATAATTTTAGGTCCAAGTCAATCTTCACCTACTTGGTCAAGTATTGAAACCATCCCAT
>Ga0233444_10004531_pt1 | contig 13232 bp, 14 predicted proteins | sample SI_124_October20_6_FD_182792 | JGI IMG/M metagenome (GOLD analysis project Ga0233444, IMG submission 182792) | Seawater microbial communities from Saanich Inlet, British Columbia, Canada - SI_124_October2016_10_MG | ecosystem: Environmental > Aquatic > Marine > Inlet | place: Canada: British...
TTCGTTTAAGTATTTTAAACCAGCTTCTCTTACTGCTGAAGAATGAACGAACACGTCTTTTTCTTTGTCTTCTCTTTCAATGAAACCATAACCTTTAGTGCCATTGAACCACTTTACTTTACCTTTTAGTGTACTCATATTATTTACTATTCCTTATTTGTTATTAACTATAGTTAGTAAAAATACTAACTTTGATCCATTAATAGACTTGTCTTTAAAATGTCAATAGATGATTTAAATAATTCAAATAATTGTTTATTTGCAACAATATTTAGTTAAAAATAGATACTAATCCGGCTATTAATACTAAGCCAGAACCTATGTAAATAAGTTTATATTGATCGAAATGAGACTTGATTTTTTGAAAACTTGACTCTTTGTAGCTTAATCCAGTGTCATTTAAATTAGAGGACTTGCTAAATCCTTGATCTCTTCCAATTTGTAGAAATTTAGCTTTTCTATGATCATAAACCTCTTCTTTAGATAAATTTTCAAAAGTTTTTAAATTTTTTATAATCGAGTGTTTTATATCTAATGCTATTGTTTCGGGGTCTCGATGAGCTCCGCCTAAAGGTTCAGAAATAATTTCATCGATTACACCGAGGCTTAATAAATCTTTTGCGGTTAATTTCATTGCTTCAGCGGCTTGAAGAGCCTTATTTGGATTTCTCCAAAGTATTGATGCACATCCTTCTGGAGAAATGACAGAATAAATTGAATTCTCTAGCATAATAACTTTGTTGGATGAGGCTAGCGCAATAGCTCCTCCTGATCCTCCTTCGCCAATAATAATTGAAATATTTGGAACTGTTAATGACATGCAACATTCTATAGAATTAGCAATAGCTGAAGCCTGACCTCTTTGTTCTGCTCCAATACCAGGATAAGCACCCGGTGTATCTATAAAACTTATTACGGGTATTTGAAATCTATCTGCAAGTTTCATTAATCGAATACATTTTCTATAACCTTCGGGTCTCATCATTCCAAAGTTTCTTTCTATTCTTGTATTTAAATCTTCACCTTTTTCCTGACCAATAATTAAAACAGATTTGTTATCTATTAATCCAAATCCAGCAATAACTGACTTATCATCACCAAAATATCTATCTCCAGATAATAATGTAAATTGAGAAAATATTTTTTTTATATAGAAATTTGCCTTAGGTCTATCTTCATGTCTTGCGACTAAAGTTTTTTGCCAACTATTTAAGTTTGCATAGGTTTCTTTTAATTTTTCATTGATCTCGTTTTGAGTATCATAAATTTTTTTAGTATCAACTTCTGAAATTCCCTCTGAACCAAAAGGACTTTTTAGTCCATCAACTTCTTCTTCTAGAGATTTAATTTCTTTTTCAAATTCTAAATAATTTTTCATATAAAATAATAGTATAATTCTACTTTTAATAGAATTCAATTAAGACAATATATTGACACTTTGAAGATAAATACAAATATTATTTGACTTTAGATGACAGCTGAGAGACAATAATTTAAATCGGGAGAGACTATTTAAATATAGCGCCGAAGGAGCAACCACCCCGGAAACTCTCAGGCAAAAGGACCGCAAAAAGTAATAATTCTGGAAAGAGACAAAATCTCACCGACGGAGTAAATCTCTCAGGTACCAATACAGATGGGGCGATACAATTGGTAAAAATGAGCTTAGTTGAAAAAAATGGACTTAAAATAAATTCAAAAATTTTTGAATTTATAAACAAGGAAGTACTTCCAGGAACTAAAATTGATTCAGATGATTTTTGGAATAAATTTGAAAAAGTAGTTCATGAACTTTCTCCTATAAATAAAAATTTAATTGAAAAAAGAGAAATCATCCAAAAAAAAATTGATGAATGGCATAAAAACAATAAAGGTAAGAGTTTAAATAAAAGAGAATATAAAGACTTTTTAAAATCCATCTCGTATATTAAAGAAGAAAAAGAAGATTTTAAAATTGAAACCTCAGATGTTGATCAAGAAATTTCTTCAATCGCGGGTCCACAACTAGTAGTTCCAGTTGATAACGCAAGATATGCTTTGAATGCCGCTAACTCAAGATGGGGAAGTTTATACGATGCTTTATATGGAACTGATGTAATTTCTGGAGATAGAGGTAAAATTTATAACGAAGAAAGAGGGAAAAAAGTAATTATTTATGTCAGAAATTTTTTAGATCAAGTTGTTCCTCTTGTTGAGGCTAGTTGGAAAGATATTTCTGAAATAAAAATAGAAGAAGAAGATTTAGTCTTATATACGTCAGAAAAAAAAGAATATTTAAAGGATAAAAAAAAATTTATTGGTTTTAATGGTGAAAAAAATAAACCAACTTCGATTCTAATTAAAAATAATAACCTTCATTTAGATATTTTGATTGATCCTAATCACATAATAGGAAAATCTGACAAGGCTTCTATTTCAGATGTTGTAGTTGAATCTGCTTTATCTACAATAATTGATAATGAAGATTCTGTGGCTGCAGTAGATGGTGAAGATAAAGTTAAGTGCTACCGTAATTGGTTAGGTTTAATGAAGGGAGATTTAACATCTAATTTAAAAAAAAATGGAAAAAAAATTGTTAGAAAATTAAATCCTAATCGAAACTATATTTCTAAAGATGGAAAAAAAATTAGCTTACATGGCAGAGCCTTGCTTTTAAATCGAAATGTAGGTCACTTAATGACTAACCCTGCAATATTATTAAAAGACGGATCTGAAATACCGGAAGGAATTATGGACGCCTTTATATCTACTCTATGTGCTTTACATGATTTTAAAAATAAAATTAATTCACGCACAAGCTCAGTTTATATTGTTAAACCAAAAATGCATGGTCCAGAAGAAGTTGCTTTTACTAATACGCTTTTTGAAAAAGTTGAAGAAGCTCTTGGTATAAAAAAATACTCTATTAAAGTTGGAATAATGGACGAGGAGAGAAGAACTACAATAAATTTAAAAGAATGTATAAGGCAAGTAAAAAATAGAATTGTTTTTATTAATACTGGTTTCTTAGACCGAACTGGTGACGAAATGCACACTTCATTTGAATCTGGTCCAATGATCTTTAAAGGGGAAATGAAAAAATCAATTTGGCTTAGCGCTTATGAAAACTGGAATGTTGATATTGGTTTAAGTTGTGGTTTTTCTGGTAAAGCTCAAATTGGTAAAGGAATGTGGGCAATGCCAGATCAAATGGCAAATATGATGGAGCAAAAAATAGTTCATCCAAAATCGGGGGCTAATTGTGCATGGGTTCCTTCACCAACTGCAGCAACTTTACATTCAATGCATTATCATAAAGTAGACGTTTTTAATGAACAAAATAAAATCAAGTCTCGACACAAAGTAAAATTAGAGGATATTTTAGAAATACCAAAAGCTGATAGACCTAATTGGTCAATGGAAGATATTAATCGTGAGTTAGAAAATAATGCTCAAGGCATCTTAGGCTACGTAGTTAGATGGGTCGACCAAGGGATAGGTTGTTCTAAGGTTCCGGATATTAATAATGTAGGTCTGATGGAAGATAGGGCTACTCTTAGAATTTCCTCTCAACATATTGCTAATTGGTTGCATCATGGAATTTGTAAAAAAGAACAAGTTATGGATATAATGAAAAAAATGGCTAAGGTAGTAGATGAACAAAATAAAAATGATCCCAATTACGATAAGATGTCTGAGGACTTCGATAAATCTATAGCTTTTTCTGCTGCTTGTGATCTCATATTTAAGGGTAGATTTCAGCCATCTGGATATACCGAGCCACTTTTACATAAAAAGAGACTAGAAAAAAAAGCTACATATTAACTTCCTGTTACAGGAATTCTATTTTTAAAAGCTGAAAATAATGTGCCATCATCTAGTTGCTCTATTTCTCCGCCGACAGGTAAGCCTTGAGCTAGCTTCGTAATTTTTATTTTATCATTTTTAATTGTGTCTTCTATATAGTGTGCGGTTGTTTGACCTTCTACGGTTGCACTTGTAGCAATGATAACCTCTTTTAAATTATTTTTTTTAATTCTTTTTACTAATGATTGAATAAGCAAATTTTTTTGTTCATAGTTCTCACTAGAATTTAGTGTGCCTCCTAGAATATGGTAGTGCCCTTTATAGATATTTGCAGAGTCTATCACCCACATATCCGCAAGATTTTCCACTACACAAATTTTATCGTATGCATCATCAGAACTACATATACAAACCTTATCAATAATCTTTAAATTTCCACAATCTATACAACGAACAACATTTTTATAAACTTGTGCTAAAGATTTGGCTAAAGGTTTTACCATATTATCTTTATTATTAATTAATTTTAGAATTATTCTTTTTGCTGACTTCGGACCTAAACCTGGTAGTTTAGAAAACTGAAGAATAAGTTCATTTATTTCAGGAATATCGTTATTCATTAAAAAGGCAGTTTAAAATCAAACGGCAAATTTAATCCACCTGTAACTTTAGAAAGTTCTTCTGCTGATTTTTTTTTCAAATTTTCTTTTGAATTATTATAGGCAGCTATAATTAAATCATTAATTATTTCTTGATTTTCTTTTTTGGCTTCGTCGCTGATAATAATAGATTTTAATTCATAATCGCCTGTTAAAATTACTTTAACTAAATTACCACCTGAGACCCCTTCTACTTCGATCTTTTTAATTTGTTCTTGAGCTTCTTTCATCTTATCTTGCATATCCTTAGCTTTTGAAAGCATATCAGTAAAATTAGTCATTTTTATCTCCCTGAATATCTAAAAGGCTGGCGTCTGGAAATGCATCTTCAATTCGCTTTGCCAATTGACTTTTTTTGAAATCTTCAATTTTAGAAGATTTTTTTTCAATAGTTTTCTCATAAATGCTTTTGGCTTCAGTATTTTTACTTAGGGATATAATCCATCTCTCACCAGTCCATAATAATAGTTTTTCAGTAAGGTTTTTTATAAAATTTTTATTTAAATTTTCATTAAAACTAATATCAATTTTTCCCCTGTTAAAACCAACAAGTTTTACATTTCTTTCTAAATCAAATTTAAGCTCAACCTCTTTTTCTTGATTTGCTAAATTAATTAAATCTTGAAAACTTGTAATTTCTATCTTATTTTTATTTTCTTTATTTGATAAATTTTTAATTGGTCTGATTTTTAACTGATCTACACTTTTTAATTGGTTTTTAATTTGATTTGATAAATCAGTTTCTAATTTTTCTTCTTCAATATTTTTACCAATTAAATTATTTTTTTGTTCACTTATTCTATCATCTGAGCTATCTGTGAAAATTATTTTATTACTATCAATTTTTTTGATGTGCACTAACTGCATTATAAACATTTCTAATGTTAAATTTTCATTTCCTATTATTCTAAGATCATCTATTGTTTTAATTGTAAGCTGCCAAAATAAGCTTATATCTTGCATATCTATATTTTTTGAATATCTTTCAACTAATTGAGCTTCGATTTCTGAAATAGTCATATCTTTTTCAATTGGACCTAAATTTATTCTTCTACTAAAGAGATATAAAACTTCTAAGATGTCATTTAAAAAATTTTTAGCGTCAATTCCATCGTTGATAAGATCTTTTAAATTTGTTAATGCTTCTTTTTCATTGCCACTCAAAACTTCTTTAAGTAGTGAAATAATTTTACTCTTATCTGCTAACCCTAGCATTTCTCTGACATCAGATTCTTCTATATTAGTATTGGTGTTAATAAATTGTGAAATTAATGCTCGATCTAAAAGAGAAATTGCATCTCTAACTGAACCTTCGGATGTTCGAGCTATAAGCTTTATTGCATCATCAGAAATTTTACCATTTTCTTTTTTTGAAATATTTTTTAAATGTTCGCAAAGTTCTTCAACACTGACTCTTTTAAGGTCAAATCTTTGGCATCTTGATAAAATAGTAACAGGTATTTTTCTAACTTCTGTTGTCGCTAAAATAAATTTTAAGCTTGGAGGGGGTTCTTCTAAAGTTTTAAGCAACCCATTAAAGGCTTGTTTTGAAAGCATGTGTACTTCATCTATTATAAATATTTTATACTTTGCGCTAGTAGGGCTATATTTAGAATTTTCAATTAATTCACGTATGTCATCTATTCCAGTTTTTGATGCAGCGTCCATTTCTAAAATATCTATATGATTTGAATTAATTATATCTTCACATGTTGAGCAAAATTTTTCTTCTGAACATTTTATTTTTTCATTATTATTTTTTTCACAATTCAATGCTTTTGCAATTAACCTCGCCGTAGTTGTTTTGCCTACACCTCTTATTCCAGTTAATAAGTAAGCATTTGGTGTTTTACCTATTTTAATGGCATTAATAATAGTTTGAGCCATCACCTCTTGACCAATTAAGTTTTTAAATTCTTGCGGTCTATATTTAAGAGCTAGTATTTTATTTTTTATCATTTTTCCAAAGAGGCAGGCAACAACCTGAATAATTTTCACTACGGCTGCTTCTTTTCAGACCTGACCGGGTTTATGAAACATCCACCTGATGCCAACCTCAATATGAGTATATCAAGATCAATTTGATTACTACAAGGCTAGATTTAAGTTTTGTGGACTATTTTTGCCTAAATTTAGAGGCTTCATATACGCCCAAAATATCTAAAGTTTCTGTATGAAAACCAAGTTCTTCCATGGCCTTTCTAACTCCAGGCTGCTCAAGATGACCTTCTATATCTAAATAAAAATTTGCTTGATCGAAAGTATTTTTAACAGAAAAACTTTCTAATTTCGTAAGATTCACTTGGTTTGTTGCAAAACCACCAAGACACTTATAAAGAGCTGAAGGTTCGCTTTTTAATCTAAAAATACAACTAGTAATAAATTTTTTTTCTTTTTTAAATTCCGGCTGTTCTACATTTTTTCCCATTATTAAAAATCGAGTAACGTTTCCTTTTTCATCCTCTATATTCTGTTCTAAAATTTTTAATTTATAAATTTTGGCTGATAATTCTGATGCTATAGCTGCAATAGTTTTATCTTTTCCTTCGGATAAATCTTTAGCAGAGCCTGCTGTATCGGCTGAAATTATAGATTTAAATTTTTTTTTATTTATTATATCCTGGCACTGTCCAATTGCTTGGGCATGACTTCTAACATATTTAATGTCATCTAATGTTGCCTCAGGTCTGCAAAGTAAATTATGTTGAACATTTAGAAAGTATTCACCATGAATTTGAAGTTTGTATCTTGGTAATAAGTAATGAATATCAGCAACTCTGCCTGCAAGAGAGTTCTCTATAGGGATAATAATTTTATAATTTTCATTTTGATAAGCTTGTTTGAAAGTTTCTTCAAAAGTATCGCAAGTTTTAATTTCTGCATTTTTGTACAAATTATTTGCAGCTATATGAGAGTATGCGCCTAGTTCACCTTGAATTGCAATTTTCATTTTTTATTTTCCATTATTTTTTTAACTTCAATCAGATCTTCTTCTGTGTCAACACTTAGAGGAGATGATTTAACATAACCAACATGGATTGACATGTTGTTTTCTAATGCTCGCAATTGCTCTAATTTTCTTTTTAATTCAAGTTTGGTTCTTTTTAAAGATACATACTTAATTAAAGCTTTGTTGGTAAATGCATAAATACCAATATGATGATAGATATTATCTTTAAAATTTTGCTCTATTCTAAAAAAATCTAAACTACTTAAGAACTTATTTTCTGAAAGCTTTTCATTTACAGCTACTTTGACTACATTTGGATTTGTTAATTCATCTTTAGATCTAAACTCACTTGCTAAAGTAGCAATTTCACATTTATTTTTTTTCATATAATTAACTAATTCATATATTGCCTTAGGTTTAATATTGGGCATGTCCCCTTGAAGATTCACGACAATATTTGGCTCACTGTTAAGAGCATTTTTAAACACTTCAAATATTCTATCTGTTCCAGTTTCATGTGATTTAGAAGTTTTTATGGCATTGCCATTTGCGTTTTTAACGGTGTCTATAATTTCCTGATCAGGTGTAGCAATATAAACTTCACCTGCTTTTGAGTTCACTGCAGCCTCATAAACATGCAAAATCATTTCTTTATTGTTTATAAGTTTCAAAGGTTTATTAGGTAATCTTTTAGCATCAAGTCTAGAAGGTATAATTATTGCTATTTTATTCATAGTTATGCGTCTCAAAGACGCAAAATATTATAAGTAATTTTAAGTTTTTTTTACTTAGTCGTGCTATACGTCAATTAAGTATTTATCAAAATTATGGACAGTTTTGAAATAAATAAAATTATTGCAGCAGTTTTGCTTACAGCCCTTATCGTGATAGGTATAGGTAAATTCACTGATATCCTTTTTCACATAGAGAAACCCAAAGAATCTGCTTATAAAATAGAAGGTTTAGAGACAGCAGTAGCGTCAACATCTTCAAATTCAAAAAAAAAAGTTGTGGAGAAAGTTGATATTGCTCAATTATTATCTCTTGGTGATTTAGCACATGGAGAAAAAGTTTTTAAAAAATGTAGCGCATGTCACATGATAGCAAGTGGTGGTAAAAATATGATTGGTCCAAATCTATGGGGCGTAATAGGCAGGACAGCTGGCTCTATTTCAGATTATAAATATTCAAAAGCCATGGTTGCTTATGGCAAACAATGGAGCTTTGAAGAAATGAATAGTTATTTAATTAAACCACAAGCTTACGTTAAAGGAACTAAAATGGCTTTCGCAGGTTTAAGAAAAGAAAAAGATAGAGCTTCTGTAATTTTGTTTATGAACTCTAAAAGTAGTAGCCCTAAACCTCTACCTTAATCTAAGCACCACTTAATAATGCTTTTTTGAGCATGCACTCTATTTAAAGCTTGTCTCCAAACTACAGATTGTTTTCCATCTATCACTTCATCTGTAACTTCCTCTCCTCTTCCAACGGGCAGGCAATGCATAAAAATTACATCTGAATTAGCTTTCCTCATCAATTTTTTATTTACTTGATAAGGTTTTAAATATTTTTTCTTTATTTTTTTATTTACTTTATCATTCATAGAAACCCACTTATCGGTCATTATACAATCTGAGCCCTTTACTGCATCTTCCGGTTTAGATGATACTGTTAGATTTACTTTATTTTTTTTAGCCCAATTTAATATCTTTTTTGTTGGCGCATACTTTTTAGGACAACCAATTTTAAGATTAAATTTAAATTTTCCAGCAGCTTCTATGAGCGAGTTGGACATATTATTATTGCCGTCACCTATCCAGGAAACTGTTTTACCTGTTATGTCACCGTTGCTTTCCTCATAAGTAAGGATATCTGACATAATTTGGCAAGGGTGGCTTATATCTGATAGGCCATTAATTATTGGAATATCTAAATATTTACCAAATTCCTCTAAATTTTTATGAGAAGATGTTCTTAACATTACTATATCAACATATTCTGATAAAACTTTTGCTGTATCTTTTAATGTCTCATCTCCTTTGCCATAGTGAATTCCATCTGGATTTAAAATTATAGAAGATCCTCCTAATTGCTTAACAGCAATATCAAAAGACATTCTTGTTCTTGTTGAAGGTTTTTCAAAAATCATAGCCATAGATTTTCCCTCAAAAGGTTTATCTTCATCTGATGCAGATTTGTTCAATCCTTTTCTCTTCAGCTTTCTTGCTTTTGCTTCATTAATAATATCTCTAAGTTCACTCGAAGAATGATCAGAAATGTTTAAAAAATTTTTCATTTATAGTTTTTACAAACCTTTTCTATTATTTTTAATCCTAAATTAATTTCTTGCTTTGTTACATTTAAAGGAGGCAAAAGTCTGACAACATTTTCTGAGGCTCTAACTACAAGAAGTTGATTGTCTAACAGCTTTTTAATAAAGATTGTTTGATCCTTGTAAAGACATAATCCTAATAATAACCCTTGACCTCTAACTTCTTTAATAATTTTTGGATATTTTTCTTTAAGATTGTTTAACTTGTTTAAAAAATATTTGCCATTTCTAGTTACATTTATCAGAAAACCTTTTTTAAAAATAACGTCCATTACAGCATTTCCTGCGCTCATCGCTAATGGATTTCCCCCAAAAGTGGACCCATGTGTTCCAGGCTTCATTCCAGAGGCCACTTTTTTGTTAACTAAAACGGCGCCTATCGGAAAGCCACCACCTATTCCTTTTGCTATAGGAACAATATCTGGCTTTATTTTTGCGTGCTCAAATGCAAAAAATTTTCCACTTCTTCCTATTCCACATTGCACTTCATCAAGAATTAATAAAATATTTTTTTTATTACAGAGTTTTCTTAAACCTTTTAAACAATAGTCAGGAATAACTTTTATTCCTCCTTCTCCCATGATTGTTTCAACCATAATTGCAGCAGTTCTACTTGTAATCGCTTTTTCTAAACCTTTGTGATCTCCATAATTAAAATGGTCAAAACCATCTGCTTTAGGACCGAATCCTTCTGTAGCTTTTTTGCTATTACTAGCAAAAATAGTTGCAATCGTTCTTCCGTGAAAACTATTATTGATACATAAAACTCTATTTTTTCTAGGCTGACCTTTCGTATAAAAATATCTTCTAGCAAATTTTATAGCTGCCTCTGTAGCTTCTGCGCCTGAGTTTTGGAAAGTAACAAAATCCGCAAATGTTTTTTGTGTTAATCTTTTTGCTAATCTTTCCTGCTCAGGAATAGTAAATACATTTGAAATATGCCATAATTTTTTTGACTGCTTATAAATTGATTTAATCAAATAATCGTTAGCATGACCCAAGCAATTAACAGCTATGCCCTGAACAAAATCTAAATATTTTTTTCCATTTGTGCTGTACAAAAAACAACCTTTTCCTTTTTTAAATGAAATTTTTTTTCTATTATATGTATTTAGAATAGCGCTCATAAAATTAAGATTTTATTTTATAACCTTTTTTATATAAATAATAAGCAGTAAACCAACTTATCAAACTTAAGATTGTTAAATAAGTTATTCCAACAAATATGGATCCATCAGATTTTCCAATAAAACAATATCTAAAGCCATCAATCATATAGAAGAAAGGGTTGGCCTTGCTTACTGTTTGTAAAAAGCCAGGTAATCTATCTATCGTATAAAATGTTCCTGATAAAAAAGAAAGAGGAACAATAACAAAGTTTGTTGCTGAGGCCATATGGTCAAATTTTTCAGCCCATAAACCTGTAATAGTACCTATATTACCTAAAATGAAAGAAGATAAAAAAGTAAAAATAATCAGCATAAAAAAATGTTTTATTTGAATGTCAATGATTAAATAAAAAATTAAGATTGAAACTGCTGCTATCATAAAACTTCTTGTGGCGGCTGCTAATGAAACTGCAATTGTAACTTCCGCAGCTGATAGTGGTGCATAAAGCACGTCAACAATGTTTCCCTGAATTTTTCCAATCATAAAAGAAGAAGAAGAGTGAGAAAAAGATTGTTGAATTACTTGCATGGCAATTAGCCCTGGTGCAAGAAAAGATATAAATGAAACTCCTAACATTTCCCCTCTGCCTGTACCTATTGCAAGTGATAGCACTAACAAAAATAATAGAGATGAAATTAGAGGTGAAAAAATTGTTTGCACCCAAACTATTAAAAATCTTAAAGTTTCTTTTTGATACAAAGTCCAAGCACCAACCCAGTTAATTAAACCAAATCTTCTAGTTCCAATCTTATATTTTTTTGTCATTTCAACCATTGATAGACTTATAACTCCTAATTATAAAAAATCTGTGCAAAACTAAGGCTATTAACAGCTTATGTTGCAATTTAACTGTTAAACCACAATATAATGATCTAACTATAATAAAAATACTAAATATAGTAAAAATAAGCAATGAGTTGGACAAACGAAAAAGTGGAGAAATTGAAGGAACTCTGGTCAAAAGGCCATACGGCAAGCCAAATTGCCGAGATGCTTGGTGAAACAACACGTAATGCGGTTATTGGAAAGGCTCATAGACTGGACTTGGAAGCTAGAGCTCCGTCTAAACAATCTGCTACTCCAAAATCTAGGGACAATAGACAAATTAAAAGAACAGCTGCTCCTACTTCTCGTAAAGCAAAATTTCAATCAATTTTACTAGACAAAAATTTTGAACCAGAAAATCCAAAATCATTAGAGGATTTAACAGAAAGCACGTGCAAATGGCCAGTAGGTCACCCTAACGAAGAAAAATTTTATTTTTGTGGAAGAAAACCAGAGGGAGAATTCCCGTATTGCAAATTACACGTATTATACGCATTTCAACCCAAGGGTTCAAAAGAAGAGGTCTTGGATAAAGAGGATGAAGTTCCAGAATTTATAGAGAAAAAAGTTAAGTCTGCTTAATAAAACTTTAACATTAGAATTATATAATAGTTTATGAGGTTTATTAAAAAATACCTTAAATGGTTTAGCACTTTTTTAGTTCTTACGGGTATTTTATTAACAAATTTGAATATGTATCCAGTAAATATAATGTTTCATGGCGCGGGAGTTGTTGGTTGGACTATTGCAGGCTTTTTATCAAAGGACAAAGCAATACTTACAAACTTTGGTTTGCAAATACCTTTATTTTTAATCGGTTTTTATCAATTATTATTCTAATGAAATATAAAATATTTATAGGCGAATTTATTGGTAGTGCTTTTTTAGTCATGATCATAGTTGGTTCTGGGATAATGGCTCAAAACCTAACTAGAGATTTTGCCGTCATGTTATTAGCAAACACTCTAGCTACTGGTGCGGGTTTATTTGTTTTAATTAATTCTATTGTAAATATTTCTGGTGCTCACTTTAACCCTGTTGTTACAATGACGATGTATTTCACAAATAAAATTAAAAAAGATTTAATTTTAACTTATATAAGTGCACAAATTTTAGGTTGTTTATTGGGAGTAATGCTTGGAAATTTTATGTTTGATTTACCTTTGATAGAATTATCTAGAAAAATAAGACCTGGAATTAATATTTTTGTAGCAGAACTTATTGCTACCTTTGGTTTAATTTTTATTATATTTGGTACATTAAAAAAAGGCTCAACTTCTGTAGCTGCGTCTGTTGCAACTTATATTACTGCAGGCTATTGGTTTACTTCATCAACTTCTTTTGCTAACCCGGCGGTTGCATTAGCTAGAACTTTTACAGATACATTCACAGGTATTAGTTATTTAAATACCCCAGGTTATATAATTGCAGAAATACTAGGTGCTTTATTAGCTTTATTTTTAATTAAGAAAATTATTTTAAAAAAATAATACCGTGAAAAAAGAATGTG
>Ga0233444_10004538_pt1 | contig 13221 bp, 9 predicted proteins | sample SI_124_October20_6_FD_182792 | JGI IMG/M metagenome (GOLD analysis project Ga0233444, IMG submission 182792) | Seawater microbial communities from Saanich Inlet, British Columbia, Canada - SI_124_October2016_10_MG | ecosystem: Environmental > Aquatic > Marine > Inlet | place: Canada: British...
TAATAGGCACAAAATACGCTGTTGGAGTTAACTCCGGGACAGACGCGATTAAACTGCCCTTAAAAGCAATCGGTGTTAAGCCTGGTGATGAAATTATAACAGCAGCAAACACATTTGTAGCAACTGTAGGAGCAATAACTGAACTTGGAGCAAAACCAGTATTTGTAGATTGCGATGATACATTCTGTATGGACATAAATTTAATTGAAAAAAAAATTACAAAAAAAACTAAGGCAATAGTCCCAGTCCATTTTACTGGATATATGACCAATATGCCTAGTCTTATGGGACTATCTAGAAAATACAAAATTCCAATAGTAGAAGACGCATGCCAATCAATTTTAGCAAATATTAATAAAAAAAATGCTGGCACATGGGGTATGGCTGGGTCTTTTTCATTACACCCTTTAAAAAATATTAATGTTTGGTCAGATGGTGGTGTTATTACGACAAATAATTATTCTTTATATAAAAAATTATTACTTCTTAGAAATCATGGATTGGTAGACAGAGATACTGTAAAAATATGTGGATATAACTCTCGTTTAGACACGTTTCAAGCTGTAGTTGGGAATTGGCTTCTACCAAGTGCTAAAAGTATTTCAAATCAAAGAATTAAGAATGCTAATTATTTTGATAAAGAGTTATCAAAAATTAAAGAAATAACCATTCCTCCTAGGCCAAAGAACTTTAGAATAGTCTATCACTTGTATATAGTTTTTTCTGAGAGAAGAGATGAACTTTATAAGTATTGTCTAAAAAAAGGAATAGAAGCAAAAATTCATTATCCAGTCCCTATTTATAGGCAGGAAGCTTACAAATATCTAAAACATAAAAAAGGAGATTTTAAAGTTTCCGACCAACATGCAAAAAAAATAATTTCTTTTCCTTGTGATCAGCATTTAAATAAAAAACAATTAAAATATATTGTTGATACAGTAAATAGTTTTTACAAATAGTATGAAGATTCCTTACGTTGACTTGTCTTATAAAAATAAATCTAAAAAAGAGTTAATTAAAGTATTCAAAAAAGTACTAGATAAAGGCCAGTTTGTTGGTGGTGATGAAATTGATTTATTTGAAAAAAAAATTGCTAAATTATGTGGTACAAATTATGCTGTTGCTTTAAATAGTGGTACTGACGCCCTGACTTTAGCTTTACACTTATTAGGAGTAAGAAAAGGTGATGAAGTTATAACCCCACCAAACTCATTTATTGCATCAACAGCTGTTATAGTGCATTTGGGAGCAAAACCAGTATTTGTTGACGTTTTAAATGATCAAAATATTGATCCAAATGAAATACAAAGTGCTATTACTAAAAAAACTAAAGTCATAATGCCAGTTCACTTATCTGGAAGAATGTCTCAGATGGATAAGATAATGTCTATTGCAAAAAAAAACAAAATTTCAGTTGTTGAAGATGCTGCTCAGTCCGTTGGCTCAAAATATAAAAATAAAATGTCAGGATCTTATGGTGATTTTGGATGTTTTTCTGCTCATCCTCTTAAAAACCTTAATGCCCTAGGAGATTCAGGGTACTTAACAACTAATAATTTTAAATATTACAAAAAAATAAAAAGTTTAAGTAATCATGGGATGGAAAATAGAAATATTATAAAAAATTTTGGCTATGTTTCAAGAATGGATAATTTGCAGGCTGCTTTTCTTAACTATAAATTAAAAAATTTAGATAAGGTAATTTCTCAAAGAAGAAAAAATGCTCAAATCTATATGAAGGAATTAGATAGGAAGTTTGTATTTTTTAATGATGAAAAAAAAAATGAATTTAACACATATCACACTTTTGTTGTCCAAGTTAGGCTTAGAAACAAATTAAGAAAATATTTACTAGATAAAGGAATTGCCACCTCAATTCATTATCCCGTGCCTATACATTTGCAGCCTGCATCAAAATATTTGGGTTATAAAATAGGAGATTTTAAAACCACTGAAACACAATCACAAAGAATATTAACCCTGCCTGTAAATGAAAATTTATCTAGCAATCAAATTAAGTACATTTGTAGATGTGTTAATAAATTTTATGTTTAAAATTGATTAATATCTTTATATTTCTTATATATTTGATATAAAAATTTAATGGAAGAGCATAATAATCTAATATTAGATGGTACGAAAATCGCTTGGCATTTAGAAAGAGTGGAGAAATGGCAAAAAGGTGAAAGAATAGCTCCCATTACAATAGACATGGCTCTTACAAGAGCATGTAATTATTCATGTGGTTTCTGTTATGCAATGTTTCAAGAAAATGATCGAAAAGTAATTACTAAAAAAGTTATTTTTGATTTTTTAGAGGATTGTGCAGAGATAGGAGTTAAGGGTATCAGTTTTGTTTCAGATGGAGAGAGCACTATATCTCCAGTATTTACAGACGCATGTAAATATGGTCATGAACTAGGACTATCAATGGCAGTCGGAACAAATGCATTTGTATTAACAAAAAATAAGTTAGAAGAAGTGTTACCGTATTTAACCTATTTAAGGATTAATTTTTCTGCAGGAGAAAAAAAAAGATATGCAGAAATAATGGGTGTTAAAGATAATTCTTTTGATAGAGTTTGCCAGAATATTAAAGACATGGTTGAATTAAAGAAAAAAAATGATCTAAAAGTTACTATAGGGATGCAAATGGTTTTAATGCCTGAGGATGCAGACCAAATAATTCCATATGCTCAACTTGGAAAAGATTTAAGACCAGATTATGCAATTATAAAACATTGTTCTGATAATGAGGATGGTGGTTTAGGTGTGGATTATGATGCATATGAAAAATTGTATCCTTTATTGAAGCAAGCAGAAAAATTATCAGATGACGAATATAAGTGTGTGATTAAATGGTCAAAAATAGAGGACAAAGGTAGTAATAATCGTTCATACCAAAGATGTTATGGTGCTCCTTTCATGCTGCAAATGTCAGGATCAGGATTAGTGGCACCATGTGGAGGATTATTTAATGAAAAATATAAAAAATTTCATATAGGAAATATATGCGACACCAGATTTAAAGATATTTGGTGTTCAGATAGATATTGGGAGGTTATGAATTATTTATCATCACCTAAGTTTAATGCTCAAAAAATGTGTGCAACTTTATGTTTACAACATAATGTTAATGAGACATTAGATAATTATGTAAAAGGTAAAGGAAAATTAGAAAAACCAAATTCAACACCTCCAGAACATATAAATTTTATTTAAGTTAAATGAAATTAACCGATTATATAGCCGACTATATATCTAAAATTGCAGATAATGTTTTTGTGGGACAAGGTGGAAATATTATTCATGTTCTTGACAGTCTTGGCAAAAGAAAAGATATTAAGATAATACCTTCTCAAAATGAGCAAGGTGCAGCGATTGCTGCAGACGCATACTCTAGATTTAATGAAAAAAAAATAGGGGTTACAGCAACAACAAGTGGCCCTGGAATGTTAAATTTAATGCAAGGAATTGCGTGTTCTTTTTTTGACTCCATCCCTACCGTGCACTTTGTTGGAGCAGTAGTTACAAACCAGCTAAGAAAAAATAAAAAGATAAGACAAATAGGCTTTCAGGAAATGGAGGTTGTAGATATCGTAAAACCCATAACAAAGTATGCGGTTCTTTTAAAAGACAAAAATATGATTAAATATGAACTAGAAAAAATGCTTTATTACGCCAAAGAAGGAAGGCGAGGGCCAGTTTTAATGGATTTACCAGATGATTTACAGAGAGCTTATATTAATCCTAAAAAATTAAAAAGTTTTACACCACCAAAAAGATTAAAAAAAAAAGTTTTATTTGAAAAAAAATTCTTAAATTTAATAAAAAATTCAAAAAGACCATTAATAGTTGTGGGTCACGGAGTTAATCTATCAAATACTAAAAAAGAACTTATTAAATTTATTTCTAAAACAGGAATTCCATTTAGTCCATCATGGGCCACAGTTGATCTATTCACCAGTGAGGACAAGTTAAATGCAGGTACTTTTGGAGTTGCTGCAACACGGTATGGAAATTTTGCAATACAAAATGCAGACTTGCTAATTTCACTAGGTTGTAGATTAAATACTCAAATAACTGGGAGCAATTTAAAATCGTTTGCACCTAATGCAAAAAAAATAGTTGTGGATATTGATAATAATGAATTTAAAAAAACCAATGGTCTCAAATATGATCTTAAGATCAACTTAAACTTAAAAGATTTTTTTAAAACGATTAATCCAAAAATTAAAAATAAAAAAAATTACAGCAAATGGATTAGTAATTTTAGATTATGGAAACTAAAATATCCAATAGTTCAGCAAGAATATTATAGACAAACTAAAAAATGTAATCCATATATATTTTTTAGAAGCCTATCAGAACAAACTGGTAAAAATGATGTTTTAATTCCTGATGCAAGTGCAAACCTAATTTGGGCAATGCAATCTTTTAAAGTTAAAGGACAAAAAATCTTTACAGCTCTTAATCATTCCCCAATGGGATACTCAATGCCTGCAACAATAGGTGCCTATTTGGCAGACAAAACTAAAAATGTTATATGTACAATTGGCGACGGATCTATGCAAATGAACATACAAGAACTTGCTACTATAAGTCATTTTAATCTTCCAATAAAAATATTTGTTATAAATAATAATGGGTATGGATTAATTAAACAAACCCAAGATACATGGCTAGATTCAAGAAGAGTAGGTGTTGACAGTAGATCAGGTTTAGCAATGCCAAATTTAATTAAGATTGCAAATGCTTATGGAATTAAAACAGTAGAAATAAATAATCACAAAGAAATGGATAAAAAGTTAAGAGGAGTTTTAAAGAGTAAATTTCCAGTACTTTGTGATGTAAAAGTAGACGAAAAACAAAAAGTAATACCTAAATTAGAATTTGGAAGAGAAATTCATGATCTTAGCCCAAGATTAAGTGAACAAGAGATGAATTTAAACATAATCAAATGATCATAATAGATTTTAATGATCTATTAGATAACTATAACACCAATCTACTAGATAACTTAAGGGGATTTGGCAGCAATGAAGAATATCTCAAGTTTTATGTGCCAGGAACATCATCGATTAAAAGTTTTTTTAATTTAATTGATGCACTAGTAGAAGCTCATAAATTTGAGTTTTTAATTTTTTATGAAAAAAACTTATTTAATCAATCTGAAGTTGATGAAATTAATATTTTTTTAGGAGAGATTAGTTTAAATAAAAAAATATTAAAAGATGAGTCCATAATGTTAGAAATTAAGATTGATAAAAAATTACATCAAAATTTTATTGAAAATAAAAAAATTAAAATAAAAAAAGCTAACTTAAATAAAACTAATCAAAATAAAATAAAATTTAAAGATAAAATTATAGTTTTTAAATCAAAAAAAAAAATTGAACAACCTTACCTGAATAATATGCATAAGATTAAAACAAATGATTATCTTTTGAAAACAATAGATGAAAAAAAAAATATTTTTTTTGGTAAGATTGAAGGTTTTCAAATCAAGTTTTTAATAGAAAATAGAATTATAACAAAAGCTTCTCATGATTGTAAAAATAATAAAGACCTAAGAAAGTTGTTAGATATTTTTTTTGATATTTGTTCTAATAAGAATATCCAAGAAGCTGCAGACCATTCAACTATATATCTTGAGGAAAAAATAAGATTAGAAAATAATAATCAGCTGATTAAACTAGGGATAATTTTACCATCACATGCAGGAACATATTTTGATAGTTTAAACTTTATAATCAAACAAATATTTTATGAATATAGTAAAAAAAATGCAATAAAATTTGAGATTAACAAAAATTATACTAAAAAATCCTATCAATGGATCAACTTAAATGAAAATTTAAAAATAAAAAAAATAGAACTAATTCTGAAGCAAATAATTGAAAAATATAATTTAAATAATCAAAGTATAGTAGTTCAATCAATAGATAATAATTTTAAAGTTAACTTAGAAGTGGATAAAGATTTTAAAATTTTACAAAAAAAAAAGAATATACTTCTTGAATTAGAAATTAAACTTAAAAAACTAGAAGAAACACTTGAAGTTTTCGTAGGTGAGGTTTTAGATAAAAATAAATTGAGACTTAAAAATTCTCCGCAAACAAAACTTCTAAATTAAAGTTGAATATTTTGATTATTTTTATAAATTTTTGAATAGTAGAGATTTTGATTTTATTATAACTAAATTTTTAGGAAGGGAATCTGATGAACTTACTTGCTACAGTATAGCAAGCAGTATTTCAGAAAAAAAAAACTAATTAACACCACATAAAGACGATATTGTATTATCAGAAAATAAAAAAAATTTTTTTAATCTTATTTATTTTATTGATGGAAATAACGAAATCCCAGAACTCTCGGGAGGAACAGGGATATACGAAGATAATAATTTTGAAAGACTAATTTTTATTCCAAAAAATTTAAAGAACACTTGTTTGATTTACGACTCTACTGGTAGATTTTACCACGGATATAATTTCATGGCATTAAAAGGCTATAGAAAAGCAATTACATTTCAAATTTTTTCAAAAAAAATTATCTAGATATATATTTATTAAATTCATCACTTAGAAATAATTTAGTACCAAAATATATATACCCAAACGAGCTCCAGTGGTCATTATCTATGTATGTAAGAAATTTTTCATTTACATAAAAATCGATATTTGAGTCGTAATTAATAATTTGAATTCTAGAAATATAATTTATTTTGTTTTTTTTAGTCATTGACTCTAAGGCAGTATCAACATTTTTTATAAAACGATTTTCATTTATAGAAAATTTTTTATTGGATATTATTTTTACTGCCGTAAAATTCATTGGAATATTAGGTTCTACGTTTGGTCCAATCCATAACAATTTTTCATAGAGATCTAAGCTTTTTAAATAATTTATTGTTTTAACAATCACATCTTTTTCGATCGGGAGTATTGATAAATTTTTTAAAAACTTAGAGCCAGATTGAGTATAAATAACTAATTTTATATTATTTTTTTCTTTAATTATAAAATTCTTAAAACTTTCATATTTAATGATGCATTCTTTATAATTTAAAGCTGGTCTACATCCTTGTGGTAAAAAACCAACTACAAAATCATCATTTTTTTTTATTTTTGTATATGATAAAAATAAATCACGCGCATGACTGTCACCTAAAAATAAAACAAATTTTTTGTTATATTTATTTTTGCAATATTTGAATTTATCCTCAAATTTTTTGTCTATTTCTATAGTTGCAATTTTACAGGAATCATAATTTGATTGTTCGAAATTATATGTTTCTTTTCTTACTTTTTTTATTTGTGTATAAATATTATTTTTTTCGCTAGAATTTAAAAAAAAAAGAATTTTTTCATTAAGACTTTTTTTTGATAAATTCTCCAAAATTAAAGTAAATATAAAAATAAAAACTATTGATGAAAAAATAATTTTAATAAATAAATTATTATTAATAATTTTTTTATTTCTAAATGGATTTTCAATATATTTCCAGGATAAGATAGAAAGTGTAAATAAAACTATAAAAAAAATAAAAATATTTTCTACATTTTTTTCAACTAAAAAAAAAGTGATCAAAGGAATATGTATTAAATATAAGCTATAAGAAATTTTTCCTAAAAAAACTAAATATCTATTTGATATTAGTGAATAAATTTTTTTATTACAATCATTTAAGAAAATTATTAAAAAACTTGTACTTAAAATAGGAATTAAAGATAAGTAACTAGGCAATAAATCTTGTTTTGAAAAAAATATAAAAGAATAAAAAATATTAAAAAAACAAATAATACAAATTAAATTTATCAAAAATTTATGATTTTTAAGATTTAATATTTTTTTAAAATTATATAAAGATAAAATACATCCAATTATTATTTCAAAAATACGAAATGGAGTTAAAAAAAAACTACCATCTTGATGATCTAAAGAAAAATAAGTAGCTAGAGATATACTTAAAAAGAATAAAATTAATAATAAAATTAGAAAATATTTTTTATTAAAAAAATTAAGAAATATTAATAAAAAGATTGGATAGATTATATAGAATTGTTCTTCCACTGCTAAACTCCAGGTATGAAGTAAAGGAGATTGAGTGGTTAAATCATCAAAATAATTTGTAGTCTTGAAGAAAAAAAAATTAGATACAAAAAATATTACACTTATTATTGTTTTATAAAGATATTTAAATTCTTCAGGGAAAAAAAATAAGAATGATAAAAATACTGTCAAAAATACGGTAGATATAAGAGCAGGCAGTATCCTTCGTGCTCTTCTTAAATAGAACTCTAAAATAGAAAATTTTTTTTTCTCTAAATCATTCATAATGATTTTTGTTATTAAATATCCACTTATTACAAAAAAAATATCAACACCAAGAAACCCACCATTGAAAAAATTTAAATCAAGATGAAAAATAATTACAGGAAAGACAGCAAGAAATCGCAGACTATCAATTTCGGGCTGATAAAATTTTTTATTTTGCATTAATCTTTTTCAGATTCATTTATTTTACTTGAGATTATTCAGGCAAAAATTGAAATATAATCTTTTTCCCATAAACGTTATTTGGTAATTTTGTAAAATTAAACCCATGATAAAATTCTGAGGTAGAATTGTAAATTAGACAAGAATTTTTCAATGTTGTAGGTATAAATAATGGATTTACAAAATTATTGTCTGAATATAAGCCAGTACCGCCAGATTGACTTGGATTTGCATTGTTACCATCAACAAAATAAATTAAATTATAAGTGTTTTTGTGATTATTTTGCACACCATCAATGTGTGGTATTAAAAATGAATTATTTCCAACCATAGAACATGCAGTTGAATAATTAAAATACTTTTTTTTTGTTTCAAATTTAATTAATTCATTAAAAAATTTTTGAAATTTAAATGATTTTATATACATAATAGTTTCTTCTAATACTTTATGATTACCAAAATTTGCGTTTTTTTTCCCTTTAATACTTAAGAATCCTGTAGAATAATGCTTGATAATTTTTTTTGATAGAGAAAAAAAATTAATATTAGGCCAATTATTCAATAGATGCTCATAGCAATCTTTGTTTAAAAAATTTTCGATAAAAACAAAATTATTATTTTTTAAATCCGAAGAGTATTTTGCTAAGTTAATTTCATCAATATTTACATTAAATTTTATATTTTCATTTAAATGATTTAACTTAGAATTTTTTTTTATGTAAAGAAAAGGCAAGGCATTAGTAGTTGATATTGCTAAAGCAAAAATTTTTCTTTTTAAATTAATCAATAAAACCTTGAAATAAAAATAATATATCAAAATTTTATTAATTATAATTTTGATTATTGTTAAATTATCAAAAGAATAATATTTACCATAATATCTATCTGTTAATAATTTTAGCTGTTCTTGTGAAAACTTAATTGCCATGCAAACATTATATCACAAACTTATTAAAAAAATAACCACTTACTACAAAAAAATATCTACTCCAAGAAAAACCACCTTTAAAAAAATTTAGATCCAAATGAAATATAATTACTGGTAGTACTGCAATAAATCCTAATGCATCTATTTCAGGTTGGTATAAATTTTTATGAATTACAAATTACTATATTTAAATAATCCTATAATTTTTTAATTCTTGATTTATTTTTTTAAAATATCTACTAACATTAAAAGCCAAAATTGATGAATATTTTCAATTATATTATATTCTTTTGAGTTGATCCAAAGATTGATATCGCCTTTTTTTTTAAGAGGATTATTTTTATGAAAGCCTGTAAGTGTAATTATTTTATTAAATTTTTTTATCCTAGCAGCTTTTATTGCATTGATCATATTTTTTGATTTTCCACTTGACGAAATCAAAATAAGTAAATCTCCTTTGTTTCCATATTTATTAACTGCTCTATAAACCCAGTTGTCATAGCCATAGTCATTGGAATAGCATGTAATCAAAGACGGGTCATTATAACTTAAACATTTGATGTTAGAATTATTAGTTAAATCCAAACTGAAGTGTGATGCAATCGATGCACTGCCTCCATTGCCAAAAATATGAACTCTATTTTTATTTTTATATTTTTTAAATATCTTTATTAAATAAATAAAATCTTTAATATAAAAGTTGCTATTTTTTACTTTTTCAGAGAAATCATTTATATAATTATTTATAAATATTCTATTATTCATTTATTATTTTTAATATATTTTTTAAAATTATTCTTCCAGTTACTATTATATCCATACGATTTGTCATCTATATAAATATCAGCAGCAAATTTAGATATTGCAAGTTTATGAAATTTTAAACCCCAACTTTTTAACTGTTTATGTGTTTTTTTAAAACCTTGTTTGCTTGCTTGTTTTATATTATCATTATTTCTTCCCATGTACCTAGCGGTGTTTATCTTTATAATGTGACCATGGTTATATAAAGAGTTAATTAATTTAATAGCACCTGGTTTTGGTTTTGAGTTAGAATAATCACTGTTTTTTGTATTACAAATAGTATTATCCAAGTCAAAACAAAATGTAATTTTTTTTTTCATAGGAATAATATAATAATGATATTAACTATATTATATTACATTAAATTATATAAAATTAAAATAACCAAACCAATTCATGTCATTTTTTAATAAATTTTTTTTAATAATAAGCAATTTTAAATTAAAGACTCTAAATTTTATATTTTTATCTTTAATTACAATTCTGCTTGAAATTTTTAGTGTTGGAATGATATTTCCCGCAATATCTATACTCTCTGGAAATGAAATTATTTTTTTTGATTTTAATTTAGGTATCTATTTAAGTGAAATTAGCAGTTCATATAATACAAATGTTGAATTTATTATATTATTTGTGCTTTTAACTTTTTTTTTCATAAAATTTTCTTTCATGGTTTTTTTTATTGTTTATCAAGCAAGATTTACAGCATTGATGGCGACATCGATATCTCAAAATTTATTTACTAAATATATTTACTCTGATTATTCGTTATATTTTAAAAAAACCTCATCTGAACTTATTAGAAATGTTCTTGGTGAAGCAAATAATTTTATCAAAAAAGTTTTCATTCCATGTCTTCAAATTTCAATGGATATTTTGATATTATCAGGTATTTTGTTATTAATTTTTTTAGTAGACTATAAAAGCTCAAGTATTCTAGTTTTAATTTATAGTTCCTTTGGAGTAATTTATTTTTTATTAGTCAAAAAAAAATTATATTCAATAGGAAAACAACAGTTACAATTTGATCAAATTAGAATTAAAAATTCTCAAGAAGCTTTTTTGGGTATAAAGACTATAAAAATTTTTTTAAAAGAAAAAAATTTTATTGATAAGTATGTCTATTTTTATAAAAAAGTAGCTAACTTATCTAAATCTCAAAGTATTATTCAGCAAATACCAAAACACATAATTGAATTATTAACAATTATATCCTTTGTAACAATATGTATTTTATTAATGAAAAACTCAATTAATTTTAATGAAATTATACCAACTCTAACGTTATTTGTTACAGCAGCATTTAGAATAATTCCTGCAACTAATAGATTAATGAACAACAATCAAATAATTCGATCTGGTCTATCAACTCTTAACAATTTAGCAAAAGAAATTAGTGATTTGAAAGTCAATTTTAATCAAAATTTAAATACAAAAGAGATAAAAAATTTTAACGTTATTAAAATAAAAAATTTGTCATTTGGGTATAACAACAAAAAAAATATTTTTGAAAATATTAATTTAAAAATAAAAAAAGGTGACAGGATAGGAATAATAGGAAAAACTGGCTGTGGAAAAACAACTTTTATAGATTTGCTTTTAGGACTAATAAAACCTATTGAGGGACTAATAATATTAGATGATGATAATATAAATGAAATTGATAGTTCTTGGAAAAATATCTTGGGTTACGTTCCTCAAGAAGTTTTTTTATTAGATGATACCATCAAAAATAACATAATTTTTGATGATAAAGTTGATGTTGATGAAGAATCGCTAAATTATGCCCTACAAAATTCTGAAATAAATGAATTCCTAGAAAACAATAATGAATTAAACACAAAAATTGGCGAAAGAGGTATTGCTTTATCAGGTGGGCAGAAACAGAGAATTGGAATTGCAAGAGCACTTTATAAAAAACCGAAAATAATAATCTTCGATGAGTCCACTAATTCTTTAGACATGGAAACAGAAAAAAAAATTATGGATAGTATTTATAGTTTAGACGAGAATATCACTTTAATAATAATATCTCATAGAAAGTCAATCTTATCTAGATGTAGTAAAATATTTGAAATTAAGGACAAAAAAATAACTTTAGTAGAAAATGATTAAATGAAATTAAGAATATTGCTCATTGGAACTGGCTCAGTTGCATTAAGACATTTAAAAAATATAGTTAAGTTATATCCATCTTTGAAGGAAGTTTATATCTATTCTAATAAAATTAAAAGAGCTTTATGGTTTAAAAATTTTACTAAATTAAAATTTTTAAAAATTATTACAACTTTAAAAGTTAAAAAAAATTTTTTTACACATTTAATTATTGCATCAAATACAGCAACACACTCATTATATATTAAAAAATTATATGATAATATTGAAAATATTTATTGTGAAAAACCTATTGGTTATGACTCTAATTTTAAATTTCTTGAAAAGTTATCAAAAAAAAAAGTTACAAATGAAAGAATAAAAGTTGGCTTTCAGTGGAGATTAAATCCTACAATAAAATATATTAAAGAATATATAAAAAAGAATAAAAAATATATTTACCAAATTGATATTGATATTGGTCAAAATATTAAAGATTGGAGAAAAAACTCACAATTTAAAAAATTACATTATTCAGGAAAAAAAATATATACCGGTGTTCATTGGGAATTATGTCATGAATTAGATATCCTTAATTATATTATTGGTAATAAATTCACAATAAAATCAGATCTTATGATTTCAAATAAAACAAAAATTAATATTGTGGATAATGTTAATTCACTTATAAATTTTTATGATAAAAAAATAATCTGCAAATTATCACAAAATATGCTTTCACCCTATCTTAAACATAAAATTATAATTTATTCAATTAATGAAGAAATTAATTTCGATTTAATTGATAATAAATATATATTAAAAAATAAATTTGGGACAAAAAAATTTAATATAAACAAAAATTTTAAAAGAAATGATATGTTTTTGAATAG
>Ga0233444_10004540_pt1 | contig 13218 bp, 14 predicted proteins | sample SI_124_October20_6_FD_182792 | JGI IMG/M metagenome (GOLD analysis project Ga0233444, IMG submission 182792) | Seawater microbial communities from Saanich Inlet, British Columbia, Canada - SI_124_October2016_10_MG | ecosystem: Environmental > Aquatic > Marine > Inlet | place: Canada: British...
CAATTTTAGAAGGTGTTGAAATTAAAGAAAATAGTAGATTAATTTCTGGTAACCCACTAACTGGTCTGAAAGTAGAAAAAGACAACTTTTTAGGTTTCTACCACCATCAGTTAACAATTCTTCCCGAAGGCAATGAATACAAGTTTTTTCTAAGCGAAGGATGGTTAAGTTTGGGTTTTAATAGATTTTCTGCTTCTAAATCCTATCCAACTTGGCTTATGCCTAAATCTAAAACTTATCAGTTTGATACCAATTTAAACGGTGAAGAAAGATCTTTTGTAGTTTCTGGACAGTATGAAAAAGTTTTTCCATTTGATATTTATCCTGTACAGTTAATCAAGTCTATTGTTACTAATGATATTGAAAAAATGGAAAATTTAGGAATTTATGAAGTTTCTCCCGAAGATTTTGCGCTGTGTGAATTTGTTTGCACTTCCAAAATAAATATTCAGGAAATTGTAAGAGATGGACTAGATCTTATTTATAAAGAATGTATGTAATTTAATTTAAGCTAAAAGTGAAATTTTTAAGAAATATATTTGACAGCGCACACAAGACACTTAATTCCAGTGAAAAGACCAAAAAGTTTTTTCCTCTTGTAGATGCATTTGATACCTTAATGTTTACCCCAAACCATGTTACTAACAAAGGATCTCATGTAAGAGATGCAATAGATTTAAAGAGAACAATGATGCTTGTAATTATAGCTCTAGTTCCTTGTTTGCTATTTGGTATTTATAATACTGGATACCAACATTATAGAGTTCTTGGAGAACTAGAAATCATATCTTTTTGGGAAATTTTTCTTAAAGGTGCACTAGTGGTACTTCCGCTTGTTGTAGTTTCTTACGGTGCAGGACTTTTTGTGGAATTTATATTTGCTATTAAAAATGGCCATACTGTTCAGGAAGGGTTTTTAGTCTCAGGAATGCTCATTCCACTATGTATGCCTGCTGATGTTCCTCTTTGGATGGTAGCAGTTGCAACAATTTTTGCAGTGGTAATAGGTAAAGAAGTATTTGGAGGTACAGGGATGAATATTCTAAACGTTGCTCTTACTGCCAGAGCATTTTTATTCTTTGCTCATCCAACTAAAATGTCTGGTAATGAAGTGTGGGTAACTGGGTTTTCAGATATTAAAGGTGAGAAATATTCCTCCTTAGTAAGTAGTGCTAATCCAGAAGGAGTTGTTGATGGCAGTTCTGGGGCAACAGCTTTAGGAGATTTAGCATCTTTTATGCAAGATTCACCTGTTTTAGAAAATACACAAGCATTTCAAGCCAAGTATTCTTTAATGGATTCTTTTTTAGGATTTATCCCAGGTTCTGTAGGTGAAACTTCTGCATTAATGTGTTTAATTGGTGCAGCTTTATTATTATGGACAGGAATAGCTAGTTGGAGAGTAATAGGCTCATTTTTTATTGGTGGTTTTGTAATGGCTACTATTCTAAATTTAGTGGGTGGAAACGGATATTTTGAGTTGCCAGCTATTCATCAATTAATGCTTGGAGGATTTATGTTTGGTATGGTCTTTATGGCTACCGATCCAGTAACAGCTGCGCATACCAACACTGGTAAATTTATATATGGTTTTTTAGGTGGGTTTCTTGGTATATTAATTAGAATGGTTAATCCAGCATACCCAGAAGGAATTATGTTAGCAATTTTGATTGCTAATGTATTTGCTCCATTAATTGATCATATGGTTATTCAAAATAATATTAATAGAAGATTAAAAAGATTAAAAACAGCATAATATGGCTATCAATAAAGACAGTAATACTTATACCATTAGTTTTGCCATAGTTCTTGTAATTATAGTAGGCGGCTTGCTAGCTTCCATTGCAAATGGTTTAAAACCTTTACAAGACGAGAATCTTGTAAATGAGAAAAAACAAAATATATTGAATTGTCTACCTGGAAATAAATCAATTACTAGAGACGAAGCTGGATCTGTATTTGCCAATTTTGTAAAGCAGAGGGTGATTTTAAATTATAATGGGGAGATAAAGCAAAATACCCTATTAGATAATTCAACTGAATTAAATAATAAAGATTCAAGAGACGCTTTTAGCATTGATTTATTAAAGGAGTACAAAACCATTAAAGATGAAAAATCAAGAAATTATCCACTATTTATATGTGATGTTGAAGGTAAAACTTTTTATGTTGCACCCGTGATGGGCAAAGGTCTATGGGCTGCAGTTTGGGGCTTTATTGCTATAGATGAGACCGGAAATTCAATTTCAGGTACTGTTTTTGATCATAAATCTGAAACTCCTGGTTTAGGTGCTGAAATCTCACAAGATTTTTTTGAAGATCAATTTATTGGTAAGCTTATATCCAATAAAGATGCTTACCAGTCTGTTGAAGTTAATAAACCAGGTAATCCTTTAAATGACTATCAAGTTGATGGTATTAGCGGTGGTACTTTTACTAGTGTAGGTGTAGAAGAAATGATGAGTAGAACGCTAGTAGTTTATTATAAATACATCAAAAATTTGAACAGATCTTAATTTTAAAATTATGGCAGAAACTACAGAAGTTTTAGAAGAAAAGAAAATAAAGGTTAAGGAAAGAGAACCACTATTTTCTAAGAAAAATAAAAAATTAATCTCTGACCCCTTAGACGAAAACAATCCTATTACTATACAAGTCTTGGGGATTTGTTCAGCTCTAGCGGTAACTGTCCAAATGAAAGCAGCTGTTGTAATGTCAGTTGCGGTTTTATTTGTACTTATATTGGCTAACGTATCTATTTCTTTAATTAGAAATTTGATTCCTAACAGAATTAGAATCATTGTTCAGTTAGTGGTGGTAGCAGCATTAGTAATTGTTGTAGATCAAGTACTAAAGGCCTATCTATTTGATGTTTCCAAGGAATTGTCAGTTTTCGTTGGATTAATAATAACCAATTGTATTATAATGGGAAGACTTGAAGCGTTTGCTTTGGGGAATAAACCTTGGCCATCAGCTTTAGACGCCATTGGAAACTCGTTAGGTTATGGAATGGTTTTAGTAATTGTATCTTTTTTTAAAGAACTTTTTGGTTCAGGAAAATTATTTGGATTTGAAATTTTTGGAAATGCTACTGAACAAACTGGATTATATGCTATTGGTTATATGGACAACGGTTTAATGTTACTACCTCCATCTTCATTAATTTTAGTAGCAGTATACATATGGGTTCAAAAAATTAGAAACCCAAGTTTAATAGAATCTCATTAAAATAAAATCATGGACTTAGTAAATATATTTATTAGAAGTGCCTTTGTAGATAATATGATCTTTGCCTTCTTTTTTGGAATGTGCTCCTATTTAGCAGTTTCCAAAACAGTAAAAACAGCCTTTGGTTTAGGTATGGCAGTTATTTTTGTATTGGTAGTAACTATTCCTATTAACTTCTTGATTGAAAATTATGTTCTTAAAGAAGGTGCTTTAAGCTGGCTTGGAGAGGATTTCTCATCTGTCAATTTAAGTTATCTAACATTCATCATGTTTATTGCCGTAATTGCATCAACGGTTCAATTGGTAGAAATGATTGTAGAAAAAATCTCTCCAGCTTTATATGGAGCATTAGGAATTTTCTTACCATTGATTGCTGTGAATTGTGCAATTCTAGGCGGAGCACTTTTTATGCAGGAAAAACAGTTTGCTACAATATCTCAAGCTACTGTTTACGGTTTAGGATCGGGTGTGGGATGGTTTATTGCTGTTGTACTTATTGCAGCAATAAGAGAAAGAATAAGATATGCGAATATTCCGGGACCTTTAAGAGGTGTTGGAATGGCATTTTTAATTACAGGTTTAATGGGCTTAGCTTTTCTAGGTTTTATGGGTTTTGAAATATAATTTGAAAAAAGGTTTATAAATGGAAATAATTACACCAATCATATTTTTGTTAGCTATCGTTTTAACACTTACTGCGATTTTATTATTAGCTAAAACATTTCTAGTGTCCTCTGGAAGAGTTAAAATTACTATTAATGGAGATAAAACCATCGAAGTTGATGGCGGATCAACTCTATTAACTACGTTAGGAAATGAGGGTATTTTTCTGCCTTCTGCTTGTGGTGGAGGTGGAACTTGTGTCCAATGTACTTGTCAAGTTTTAACTGGTGGAGGAAGTATTCTTCCAACTGAAGAACCTCATTTTTCAAGAAAACAAATTGCCGATAATTTCAGATTGGGATGTCAAGTGAAAGTAAAAGAAGACATGGAGATTGAAGTTGAAGAAGAGATCATGGGAATAAAAGAATGGGAAGCTACAGTTGTATCTAATTATAATGTTGCTACCTATATAAAAGAGTTTATTGTAGAAATACCTGAAGATATGAATTACAAAGCAGGTGGTTATATTCAAATTAAAATTCCAGAAGGGGAAACTAAATTTTCAGATATGGATGTTAAAGCCCATCCAACCGATCATCCAGGAGAACCTGATAAATTTGAAAAAGATTGGGAAAATGGGAAATTTGCATTAAGAAATCTAACCATGAAAAATGATGAAGAAGTGGTAAGAGCCTATTCTATGGCTTCCTATCCAGCTGAAGGTAGAAATATCATGCTCAATGTTCGTGTAGCAGCTCCACCTTGGGATAGAGGAAAGGATTCGTGGGCTGATGTGAATCCAGGAGTTGCATCTTCTTATATATTTAATCAAAAGCCAGGTGATAAGGTTATTATTTCGGGACCTTACGGGGAGTTTTTCATCAACGATTCCGAAGCTGAAATGTTGTACATTGGAGGTGGAGCTGGGATGGCTCCAATGCGTTCCCACTTGTATGAACTATTCAAAACTCTAAAAACTGGAAGAAAAGTTTCTTATTGGTATGGAGGAAGATCTAGAGCAGAACTTTTCTATATTCACTATTTTAGAGATTTAGAAAAAGAGTTCCCAAATTTTAAATTCTATATGGTTTTATCAGATGCTCTTCCAGAAGACAATTGGGTGGATAAAAAAGACATTAACGATTCTAAAGGAGATGGTTTTACAGGATTTGTTCATAATGCGGTTATCAATCAGTACCTTTCCAATCATGAAGCTCCAGAAGATATAGAATATTATTTCTGTGGTCCTCCAATGATGAACCAAGCAGTTCTAAAAATGTGTGACGACTGGGGAGTTCCACCAGAACAAGTAAGATTTGACGACTTTGGCGGGTAAATACCTGAGTAAGACATTACTTTTTTTAATTCTTGTTTTATTAGGTTGCGAAACTGGGGATGGTAATAAGAAATATTTTCTTAATGTTAAAGGTTATGCCCAGGGTAGTACTTATTCTATAACTTACAGCGACCATTTAAAAAGAGACTTTTCTTATTCAATAGATTCAATTCTTAATATTGTAGACAGTCAGCTTTCAACCTACGATACTAATAGCTTTATTAGTCTTTTAAATAAATCCAAGGATACTTGTTTTAGTTTAAATGGTAAAAGTATGTTTACTTACTGTTTTAAAATTTCAAAACAAATAAATAATAAAACAAATGGATTTTTCAATCCTGCTGTATATCCACTAGTAAATTACTGGGGTTTTTATTCTGACTCTAATCCAACTATTGATAGTTTATTTATTAAGGATTCATTACTTAGTTATATAGACTTAAAAAATAACTTTTCCTTAATAGAAGATAGTTTGTGTACTTATATATGTAAAAAAAATAAGAATTCTAAATTAGATTTCAATGCAGTTGCCCAAGGATATAGTGTGGATTTGGTTGGTGATTTTTTGAAAACAATGGGAGTTGAAAATTTTCTAGTTGAAATAGGTGGAGAACTTTCTTCCTATGGTAAAAATCATGAAAATAAATTGTGGAGAGTTGGTATAGAAAAACCAATTGACCGTTCTTATGTGGGAGAATTTGAATTTCAAAAAATTATAGAATTGGATAATCAAAGTTTAGCTACTTCTGGTAACTACAGGAAGTTTAAGGTCATAAACGGAAGAAAATTTTCTCATTCTATTGATCCTAAAACAGGATTTCCTGCGAATAATAATCTATTGAGTGTAACAGTTGTTTGTGAAAAAGCTGCTAATGCTGACGCTTTAGCTACCTCTTTTATGGTGATGGGTAAAGAAAAAGCTATCGATCTCATAGTATCTAATCCTCTAGATAGTATTTTCTGTTTCATGGTTTACGATTCCGCAAAATCTCTTAAAGAATGGAGTAATTTTTAAGCTTTATCTTTCAAAGGTTTTGAAATAAGCTTATCGATTCCTATCCAAATAAGTATTATAGGCCAGTAAACTCTAATAAGTTCTACAATAGAAACTTTTATTAGGTCAAGATTATTTGCTAAAAACAAAAGACCTATAATGATAAATAAAATGCCTATACTTTTACCTTTTTTCATATTCATTTATTCAAGCAACGCTTTGTTCTACTGGCTTCTTGCATTTTTCATCTGGTGTTGCGCCACAAAAACTACAAGATTCACCTTCTTTATTTAAAAGTGGATTATTGCTTGCACAAGTGCCAGAAAACTCTCCATCTTTCTTTAAAATTATTTTAATTGCTATACCAGCAAAACACAATGCTAAAAGTCCAATAGAAAGAAGAATTGTTTTCATACCGCAAAATTAATCAAATATTTTCTTAAAGCTGAAAGATTATTCCTATTTTGAATATATAGATAATTTATTATGAATAAAATACCTCCTTTTAATAGGCTTTTAGCTATAATGGATGAATTAAGAGAAAAGTGTCCATGGGATCAAAAACAAACCATGGAGTCACTAAGCCATTTGACAATTGAAGAAACTTATGAACTTATTGATTCAATTCTTGATAAAAATATGGAGGAAATCAAAGGTGAGCTTGGAGATTTACTTTTGCACATAGTTTTTTATTCTAAAATAGCATCAGAAACCAATGATTTTGATATTAACGATGTTATTGATTCAATATGCGACAAGTTAATTGAAAGACACCCTCATATTTATGGGAATGAGATTGTTGAAAATGAAGAAGATGTTAAAAGGAATTGGGAGAAAATAAAATTAAAAAACGGAAAAAAAACTGTTTTACAAGGCGTTCCCAAGTCTCTACCAGCCATGGTAAAAGCAACTAGAATTCAAGAAAAAGTTAAAGGGGTAGGGTTTGATTGGGACAATAAAGACCAGGTTTTTGATAAGGTAAAAGAAGAGTTTTTAGAACTACATCAAGAAATTAAAAAAATAAATAATCAAGAGAAAATCGAAAAAGAGTTTGGGGATGTTTTGTTTTCACTTATCAATTATGCTCGATTTATTGGAGTTGATCCTGAATCTGCTTTGGAACGAACAAATAAGAAGTTTATTGGAAGATTCAACTATTTGGAACAAGAGGTGAAAACCAATAAAATGAATCTTTCGAAGATGAGTTTAAAAGAAATGGATTTAATATGGAACAGGTCAAAAAAAAAGTTTCCTTAAAATCATTAAAACCCCTTTAATGGTTAAAAATAATCGTTAGAATGATAAAGTAAATTATGAGATTGTTTATAACCACTATTATTTTTTTAATTTTTAGTATTTCATCAAATGCTCAATTTTGGATTACTAGCGTTAGTAGTTCTCCATTTCCAGCAAACGACTGTGATATTGTATCTATTGTTATTGATGGGAGTATGTCTTCAAGTAATTGTACTTATACTTCTTCTTACTTAATTTCTGGAAATACTATAACCATTGATATTAATATTACTTGTGGAGGAATAGGTCTTCCAGTTATAACACCTTATAATGAGACAGTTATCTTAGGAACAATTCCTTCTAATAATTATGTTTTAATAGTTAATCAGTCTTCAGCAGGAACCCTACTTGAAACCAATACAAGTTCATTAAATATTGGCACCTGTTGTGCATCCAATGCAAATATTAGCCTTGTAAGTAGCTCTAATTGTCTTGGTGAACCAACCTCCTTTATTGATTTGGGTACTACAGCAGATAGCTTAGTTTGGACAGATAATGGATTAGTTTTTACTCCCAATCTTTCTGCCTTAGGTTGGATTTATATTTTTAACACCCCGGGAATTCATAACGTAATTTTAACAGCTATTGATAGTACAGGTTGTTTGGATACTAATAATTTAGTAGTTACTGTAAATAATCTCCCAGAAATTTTTATGACATCTGTATCAGCAACGTGTATAACCTGTCAAAATGGAGAAGCGTTTGTAAATGTTGTTTCAGGGCCAATGCCCCACCAAGTTTTTTGGAGTGTAGGAGGAACTTTAAATCCGCTTACTGGACTTAATCCAGGAAACTATGTAGCGACATTAACAGATGGTAATTTATGTTCTGTTACTGATTCTGTATTAGTGGGGAATTCAGTCAGTGTTAATGAATATAAATCGCATGATTTTTTAATTTATCCCAATCCATCTTCCGGTAAAATCTCTTTAAATATTTTTAATAATGAATTTAATTCCATAAATATTGAAGTTTTTAATTTATCAGGAAAAATAGTTGAAAGAAGATTATTTTCTGGAAAATCAAATATCCCTTATGACATCCATCTAGATTTAACTAAAGGTATTTACTTTGTAAAGGTTAATAATTTCACAGAAAAAATATTAATTCAATAAATTTCTTGGGTAAAATATAGAGTTACTACTTTTTTTTTTGACTTCTTAAGAAAGTGATTTACCATTTCTCAGTTAACAAGTGTTAATTGAATTTCGAATTAATTTTTGTAAATTAATAAAATAATATTATTAATTAATGAAAAATTTATCTCTCATATTTCTTATTTTATTAATTAGTTTTTCTGGAAGATGCTCTCATTTGATGGGGGGTGAGATTGTTGTTCAAAATGATCAAGTGGGTAATTATGAAATTCTTTTAACTCTATATAGAGATGTTTCAGGAACACTATTGAATAGTAATCAAACTTTAAAAGTTTTTGATGCAGGTGGTAATCAAGTTTCAACAATTGTATCCACTTTAGATAGCTCTTCATTTCATCCTGTTTTTGGAATTCCAAATATGTCTTTATTGCCAAATAATTGTTATGGAACAGAGATTTATTTTTATTCTGCTATTTTTCCTTGTTTTATCCCAGGTGACTATACGGTTACGTGGAATAATTGTTGTAGAAATCCTTCTATTGCTAATTTGATAAATCCCGGTTCACTTTCCATGTTTTTAGATTGTAGTTTTAATGTAGATTTAACAACTACTAATTCCTCTCCCTATTTTCTTTCTCCACCTATTGTATGTGTTCCAGTTAATACACCTTGGCAATATAATCCATTGCCATTTGATGACGAAGGAGATTCTTTAAGCTGGTCATTAGATGTTCCATATGATTATATATCTGGAGCTTTTCCTAATGGCTATCCGATTGTTGGTTATTCGCTTCCTCCTTCTTTAGTTGGTGGAAGTTTGACAATAAATCCCTACACAGGACAACTATCATGGACTGCATCTGTTACTGGTAACTATGTTTATACTGTGATTTGTAAAGAATATAGAAATGGATTAAAATTAGGAGAAATAAGAAGAGATATGCAGTTTATTGTTCTTCCAAATGGAAACCTACCGTCTCTTTCTAATTTAAATAACTTCACAACAGATTCAAATGGAATTCCTTTCGTTGAATGTATGGCAAATAATCCTGTTAATTTAGATTTGACAGTACTAGACAGTAGTTCTTTTTTTATAGCTTTTGATGGTATAGGTGAGGTTTTTGAGGATAGCTTAAACCCTATGACATATTCAATTATTTCCATGAACAATCCATATGAAAAACAATTCAATCTTTCTTGGACACCAAATAATAGTGCTATAAGAGAGGAACCTTACATTATAACTACTAGATTTTTTAATGGTACTTTTTCAATGGACTATACTTTTTTTGTTTACGTAAATGGTGACAATACAGTAATTAGTGAGAGGAATCCCTCCCATAGCTTAAAATCTTTCCCAAACCCAACAAGTGGTTCATTCATAAGTGAAATAACTTTACAACAATCTCAAAACATAGAGTATTTCATTTCTAACAGAGTAGGGAAGGTGATTTGTCAAAAAAATATTTTTATGCAAAGTGGAAATAATAAAGTGCCATTTGATATAAATCTTCCTTCAGGACTATACTTTATAAGTATGAAATTAGAAAATGGACAAGTTTTCTCTGACAAAATCTTTTTTAGGAATTGACAATTTTATTGAATTTTATTAGTAATGAAATACCTCTATAAATCATCCAGATAGTAAGGGCTATCCAAATTGTAATTAATTCCGGGATAAATAAGTCAAGAAAATATATTGTAGGGATGAAAAAGAAAAATGTTCCTATTATTAGAGTATTTCTAAGATCTACAGCTCTTCCAAGACCTTTGAAAATCCCATCAAAAGTAAATGCAATTGAATTAAATGGCTGTGCTATAATTACCATCCAGAAAATGCTTTTAAAAATTATATTAACATTTTCTTCAGGATTAAATAATTTGCCGATATATGGGTAAAAAATAGTGTATATCACCATTATAACAACAGCTATTTTAATATTTATCTTTAATAAGTTCTTTCCTAAAAGTTGCAGTTTTATTTTATTTTTTTCTCCTGCAAATTTTCCAGCAAGGGCATTTCCAGCATTAGAATATCCATCAATAAAGAATGCGCTAAATATCCAAATGTTATAAGCGATAGTGTATGCAGCTAGAGAACTATTTCCATAGCTATTGGCATATCTGTTGGAGATTAGGAACACTAGATTTAAAACCATTGTTCTAACAAACATATTACAGAAAATATGAAGCATTTCTTTAAAAAATGGACTTATTTTAATATCAATTTTAAAATTAAAGGGGGTTTTTCTTAAGTAAAATACTCCGCACAAAACAACCATTAACAATTGGGAGTAAACCGATGCCCAAGCAGCTCCTTTGACTCCCATAGGAGAAACTATTTGGTCTATGCCTAATACTAGAACAAGATCTAAAATAATATTGCTAAATCCACCAATTAAGCTAATATACATTGCCCAAGAAGTATTTTGAAATCCTCTGAAAACTCCAAAAAATAAAGCAATAGATAGGCTCAGTGGTAATCCATAACTTCTAATAATAAAATATTCTTTAGAGAAATTGAAAGTATTTATATTTATTTCACCATATACTAATTTTGCTAGGTTATTATAGTTGGTAATTAGTAAAATAGATAATATTATACCAGTAAAAAAAGTCAATAAAAGTGTTTGAGGAACTAAAGATTTAATATTTTCTATCTTGTTTGCTCCAAATTGTCTACTAATAATGGCAGAAAGAGAAGTTCTCATTTGAGCAAATCCCCATACTAATGTTGCAATTAATCCTGCAGCTAGACCTACACCACCTTGAGCAATGGTTGAATCTTCCCCAATTTGACCTATAATAGCTGTATCTACCAATCCAATAAGAGGTTCAGTGATGTTGTAAAGAATTGCTGGAATAGCTAAAGAATTTATTTCTTTTTTATTCAGCATTTAAAGAAAATCGGCAAGTGGGTGAGTAGATTTTAGTCGTATTCCTTTTTCTGTAGATTGTAGTTTGCAGCTTTCGTTTATAAAGTCATGCTGTAGATAAAGTAGATAGTTGTTTTTTAAAGCAAGTTTTAAGAAAATAGATTTTTCTTCAAGAGTTTTAAGTGGTCTGGTGTCATAACCCATGACGTAAGGAAGTGGTATATGGCCAACACTTGGTAATAAATCAGCCATGAACGCAATTTTTTGACCATTATAGTTAATTATAGGAATCATTTGACTCTCGGTATGACCATCTGCAAAAAAAATATCCATATTTTGAAATATATCTTTAGTTAATTGATTCTTTCTCTCAATAAATTTCAATTGTCCACTCTCTTCAATTGGAGATATGTTGTTGCTCAAAAAAGATGCTTTTTCTCTTGGATTAGGTTTCATAGCCCAATCCCAGTGATTTTTATTACTCCAATAAGTAGCATTTTTAAAAACAGGCTCTAAAATTTTTCTGTCGTTGTTTTTCCATTTTACAGCTCCTCCACAATGGTCAAAGTGTAAATGGGTTAAAATTACATCTGTTACATCATTTAAAGAATATCCAGATTTTGTTATGGAACTTTGTAAGCTGTCTTCACCATGAAGGTGGTAGTGACTAAAAAATTTATCGGTTTGTTTATTGCCGATTCCAGTGTCAATTAATATTAATTTATCTCCATTCTCAATAAGTAAGCTCCGCATGGCCCATGTACATAGATTGTTTTGATCTGGCTCATTTGTTTTAATCCATAACTTTTTTGGAACAACTCCAAACATTGCACCTCCATCTAATTTAAAGTATCCAGTATTTACAACAGAAAGTTTCATTTAATTACAATTAATTTCCTCGTTTAAATATATACATTCCATAGCTTGTTTCACATCGTGAACTCTTAATATTTTAGCACCTTTGGAAAGCGCAAACATATTTAAAGCAGTAGTTCCGTTAATAGAATTTAATTTATTGGTTTTTAATGTTTTATAAATCATAGACTTTCTACTTATTCCAACCAAAATAGGTGCTTTAAACACTTTTAATAATTCAATATTTTTCAATAATTTATAATTATCTGCATTTGTTTTGCCAAAACCAAAACCAGGATCTATAATAACATCACTTATCCCATGAGAATTTAGCATATTTAACTTTTCAGAAAGAAATTGAATAACTTCTTTTGTTACATTTTCATACCTAGGATTGTCTTGCATGTTTTTTGGTTCTCCTTTCATATGCATTAGAATATAAGGCACATTGTATTTTTTGATAGTTTCAAACATTTCTTTATCAATATTCCACGCGGATACATCATTGATCATTCCAGCTCCAGCATCTATTGCTAAAGCAGCAACTTTCCCTCTAAAAGTATCAATAGATATATTTATTTCTGGAAAAGTATCAACTATTTTTTCTATGTAGGGAATTGTACGTCTAATTTCTTCATCAATTGTTACATTATTTCCGCCTGGTTTTGTGGAATATCCTCCTATATCTATAATGGTTGCACCTTGATTTAAATCTTTCTCTACTTTTTTAAGTGTTTTTACTATAGAATTGTATTTTCCACCATCAAAAAAAGAATCTGGAGTAGTATTTAAAATACTCATCACAACAGGTCTACTCAAACTTATGAGATTTCCCTTAAAATTTATGGAATAATTATCAAGTAAATATGTATCTTTCAAGCGTAAAAAATATTTTTAAAATTTATGTCTAATACTTCTGAACAGTACGATAAC
>Ga0233444_10004545_pt1 | contig 13209 bp, 5 predicted proteins | sample SI_124_October20_6_FD_182792 | JGI IMG/M metagenome (GOLD analysis project Ga0233444, IMG submission 182792) | Seawater microbial communities from Saanich Inlet, British Columbia, Canada - SI_124_October2016_10_MG | ecosystem: Environmental > Aquatic > Marine > Inlet | place: Canada: British...
AGCTCAGTTGGTAGAGCACCTGACTGTAGTTGTGTAAACAAACCGTCTCAGCAGACATCAGGGTGTCCCCGGTTCAAGTCCGGGAGTGGGGACCAATCACCTCAACATGGTCATGAAGAGTTTTATCAATTGGCCAACATTGGGATTAGTGTGAACGGTTTTTCTGCCTATCATATCTCGAGTCGAGGTCTGAAATATGCGCTCGCCTTTTCTTCATTTGAAGATGAAGAATTTAAAGAAGAAGAGTACAAGAAGGCTTTACTCAATGTCTTAACTGCTCAAGATTTTGATTCCATACCGCTTGTTGAATATTATGAAGGGCCAATTACAGCGATTGGACGAAGAAGGCTACACGATGGCGATTTCGATGATGTATTCATCCTTTCAACGGAAGAAGTTTCCAAACTCCCTCAGACGGCCTCTGTCATTCGTTGTATTTTCGAAGTGTTGTCCAATGAACATCACATTGTGTTCCTCACTGATGAAGACGACAAAATCCGGGATGTCGTCACGATTGGAATGTTGTCGAACCCGATCATCAAAGAATACCTCACCCTCCTGATTGGTAGGCTCTATTCGGAAGGTTGGGATTTTAACGATTCATACCTTCACCTCGAGAACAAGCTCGACTACGATTCCCCCGTTCGCATCTTCGAAGAATTGAAAAAACTAGGCTCCATGGTTGATAATCCTGAGAACATACCACCAACTGACTTTGAGGTAAGCAAACAGATTGTTCATATTCTCTCTCTTTTGCAACCATTGAAAACATGGAACGATGGTCCAGAATCAGAAGCACTCAGTGCTATTGATTATCCATTAAAGATTCCAGCGCCTAAATACACACCCGGTACTGCAGGATATTTCGCTCAACACCCATTTGGTGCAGTCATGGAAAATACGGAAGATCAAGACGTGCAAGATTTGGCGTTCAGAATGTTTGCTGAAGCAAATAACTGGGATTATCTGGCGCTCAAAACCCCAACTGGAGACTATTCACACCTGCTGGGAAGCGATCAATTTATGATCGAAATGGTAGAGCCTGTTGCGGAAGATACAGAATTAGACGAATTGGTCCATTTATTTGATGAACAGAATCGGCCACTACGCGTGAACTACAAACACAGCCCATACCCCGGGATCATTACTCCCCAGGATGTGGTCTTGTCCGAGCATACCAAGACCAAGATGATGTCATCGTTTGTTGAATTTGAAAGGCACACGAGGGATACGTACATGTACTACATTGGAAAATCTGATAATGATTACATCCCAAGGTACTGGCTGAAAATTGGTGATACCCAAAAAGGACCCGTTTGGCGAGAGGGCTTGAAAGATGTTTATCGGGTGTTGTGGGAAATTCTTCCTGATGAAATACGCTCGCTCGAACCAAATGTGATCGAGGAGGCTGTGATTGCTTTGCGCAATAGCATGGCACACGCGGATTTCCAACTCACACCTCAAGAACAAATTGAGCATTCAAAATTGAATAAATATTTATTGTATCTGAGGTCCTATTATGAAAAAATTCAGACCTTAGTGACTCTTTTGGAGAGAGTGAATAGAGGTGCATATTTTAACGAATTTGCCCATCTGTTTCACAGTGAGTACGAAATTCTTATGAATCCAACAAACAATAGGAACAAGGCGAAAAAATTGAACTACCAACTTCGACAAGATTTCTTGAATCTGAAATTCATTGATGGCGTGTTTGTCCTTATGGTTGCAGATCGTTCTGTTGAGCCAGCAAAAGAGATTAAGTCCATACTTCAAGAAAGGAATTCAATTTGGAAGTTCCAAATAGCTGATGATGCGATGAGTGGCGAATTAAGAATCAAGGCTGCTAAAATTAATGCAAAAATGGACAGGGTAAAAAAGGCAAAAAAAGATGCTAAAAACAAAGTCAAAGCCGCTGCTCTAGATAGAGCTAAACAAGAACTAATTCCCGTCCTAATTCCCGTCCTAAAAGCCGAAATACATGAGATGTTGAAATCCAATTGCAATGAAAACACAGAAATTGAGAATACCCGCTTTCGGGTCCAAATTCAATCCATCATTAAGGAAGCAAGAAATACATTTTCTCTAGACAATAACGAGGAGATAATGTCGATGACAAAACTCCCGAAAAGGGCATGTTCAGGTGGTTCAAGCATTCTCGATTGGTGTGGTCTTGAATATACAAGATTAACACGACCCGATGATGATGGTAAGGAAACAGTCTACATCAAAATTAAAAATCTACACAACGGTGAGGAAAAATAAATTTTTTGCGATCTACCCATTCGTGAAGACGAGTTATCAGTAAGAAATTCCAAGTAATTTTTAAGACTGATTCTTGGTTGTGTGGATATATGAGACTACCAAAGGTTACATTGTTTCTCATATTTCTGCTCGTGTGTTCCAATGTACCACTTTCATCAGCAGATGAAATCCATGCAACATCATATTCTGATTCTATTCATTCTCAATCAACTTGGTCAGAAGTCAAAGTTCTACCCAATGCATTCGATAGCAACAACGGTAGTTCAACCTTTATTGAAGCGAACCGATGTGACGGAGGTAGTGCAACATGTACTTCTGGACAAACATTCATTATTCTTGACATAGAAATCCAAATGTCATCAAATACAACTCGAGCAGATGTTCGATGGAAGATGGAAGCACCAGACGGATCAACTCCTACAGATTCAAAAGGTACAATCAGTATTCTCGATTATTCAAATTCAAATTGGGTTCTTCAAGCCCAAGACACCCTCATCTCGACAAGTGTAAGGGTTCAGGAAATACCCGTCTTGAATAGCTATCAAGATACATCAAACAAGATTACACTTCGATTCGCTCTTTATCATAATGGAACTTCTTTCATATCGGATGAACTTGCTATGTATGTCTATACGATTTATGATGTCCGAGAAGATATTACTGATTCAGATGGAGATGGAATTGATGACGTTGCCGACTCATGTCCAAATGGTGAGACTGGATGGACAAGTACGCCTACAACAGACCATGATGGAGATGGTTGCAGAGACTCAACGGAAGATAACGATAACGATAATGACCTCATATTGAATCTCAATGATGATTGTCCAGAAGGTGAATTAAGTTGGTTATCAGATTCAATTTCTGATTACGATGGCGATGGATGTAAAGACGATCATACAGAAGATGATGATGATGATAATGATGGATACGATGACACCAGAGAAGCTGAATGCGAATCAAATCCCAAAGATGAGCTCTCATTACCTACGTTAGACCTAGATGGAGATACTCTATGTGACGCAGAAGACCCTGACATAGACGGTGATGGTTTGGCAAATGATGTTGAATCAAACACCTCTTTGTATGTTGATGAATTTGATACCGGAACAAGCAATATGAGTGCTGATTCAGATGGAGATTCATATTGCGATGGTCCATCGATTCCACTTTTACCGACGAACGCATGTTTGAATCCCTCTGATGCATTCCCAAACGATGCAGCAGCATATCGTGATACAGACGATGATGGAATGCCGGATGAATTAATCGGAACTTCTTCTACTGGTTTGATTGAGGATTTGGATGATGATGATGACGATTGGACCGATACAGATGAAGCTGCATGTGGCAATACAGATCCGAAGGACGATGCCTCGTTCCCTGTTGATGGAGACGGAGATGGAATTTGTGATTTGCTCGATAGTTTGGTTTTGAGTTATGAACAAAACGGTGTAATTTATTCTTCATTCGAAGCATATGTTGGTCAAATAGACTTTGAAATCCTCTCCAATTTGACTGGAATGGAAGCCACGACCTGGGAATACGTAGGATTTTTGCCAAGTGATTTTCAATTCGACGAGGGAACCATTACCGGGGCTATTGTAAATGCATTAGATCAAATTGATATTATCGTCTGGGCAAACAACTCAGAAACTGGAATCAATCTAAACACTTCAGTTTCCATCACGTATCTCGAAAATTACGACGGAGACTCTCTACCAGATGGCCCCAGCATGAATGGGCTTGTTGTGGATGATGATGATGACAATGACAATGTCTTGGATGTTGATGATAATTGTCCAAAAGGAGAAATCGGTTTAAGCCCAGATGACGATATAGATGGAGATGGATGTAGAGATTTACTTGAAATCGATTTATTCCAAATTATGGAAAGAAATGATTTGTGGTTCTTTGAAAATGCAAGTTCCCCACTACCAGAATCATGCTTGTTAGAAGGTTTCAATAATTCAATCCTGAAATGTTCTACTTTGCCAGATGATCAACTTGGTAGATCAGGCGATGGGGGAAACAATCTTGATGTTTCGACCAACATTCTCGCTATTGAAGAATTGAGAACCGATTTTATTGATGGGCAATGGTACAACGTTTATCCACTCAAATCCGGTGAAGAAAAACTCATTCCTCGTTCAAATCCACTCCCGACCTTTGAAACAGAGTTCGTTTTCACAGTTGATGAGCCTATTGAATCTCAATGCATATGTGGTAATACAGTGTTTGATGTTGAGGTCCGGTTCAATTCCGAAACTATTGATAACATAAACGGAGTATACTTGAATAGCGAAACGGGAAATATCTCAGGATCACCAACCAATGTTGAATCACGACTTGTGGTTTCAGTCTACTTGGAACTTAAACAGTCAGATGATGGCTATGGTCGTACGAACACAGTTTATTTTGTTGTCTATGATAAGCCTCCAGTATTTGATGGGCAACACAATTTGGATTACACAAATAAAGAATCTTATGACCTTGAGAAGTTTAATCGAGGTGGAGAAGTCACTGAATGGGATATCCCAGAACAGTTGCCCACAGGCCTCAGTCTCAATGATGATACTGGAGAGTTAATTGGCACAACTTTAGAACAAATCGAAGGCAAGTCATTCACCGTATATTACAATAATACAAACCCGAGTGGGGGCGGTTCATTTGAATTAGTCTTGACAAACACCATAGAGGTTGAAGAAGAAAAGAATCCAAATTTTGTCATGTGGGTGGTCATAATTCTGTTGTTTATTTTAGCCATTGTAATTCTGGTCAATGTCTTAAATGCCCGTAAGCAAACCGCTCCTTTACACATTGGCGATATCATATACGGGGACAAAAATCATAAAGTATTGGTGAGCAATATATTGCCTCAGCAAGACAATCTCAATGAACACTTTGCATTATGGTGTCTAGAACGATTAAAAATGAAGGGAGAGCAGAAAATAGGAGACGATCGCCACCTGCTAATCCCACAGAAGTTTACAAATTGGATAAGTGAACTTGAGGCTAATTCAATTATAGAAATCAAGATTTCTATCGCACTAAATTATCCAAATTATTTTGCTAAAGAACATCAACCGTTAGCTGTAGATGCGATAAATAAATTCCTTACCGCTATTTCCTCACTTGAAGGAAGATTTGATGTCGGAACTGGATTCTTTATCCACAGTGATTATGGCCCAAAAAAAGATATCCAAGTAGAGTATTCAGGAACATTTGTGAGTGGTCGCTCTCCAGAGGGTTTGGCTTCGTATCTTGGTCTTATTCGTACTGCAATTTGGGAGTATTGTAAAACTCTCGCCCAGGATAGCGTTTTTGTTCAAATAGGAACCACAATTGCGGACTGTGTGAATCCATTGCCTGAAGAAGTCCAAAAGGAAACCAAGGTATGGCTAAAAGGAGGAGGCACGCATATTGATCTGCCTAGAGAATCGTTTGAAAATTCAATACAGTCTCAGAGGGAAATAATCTCAGTCGATCTTTCATTTTAAGTTCGAAAAATTTCAGGTACGCTATCGAAATCTTCACTGGTGAATAAGGGGTGCCTTTTAGTTCCCTTTAGAAGTAGTTTGTTTAGAAGGACATTCTTATCAGGATTTACAATTTCTTCATAATTTGTGGCCATCATTTTTGTACCCAAATGTGAAAATAATTCTTCAGTTGAGATAAGGTTTAACTGGTTTTTTGATTGTATATTTACAAATAAAGGCCAATTTCCGTCACGTATTTTTCTTAGAACCTCACTGCCATCTGCATGTTCGGTTATTGCATCTAAGGGGTCCTCGCCATCAATTGATACGAGATCATAAGAACCATCAACTGTATTTCTTTGAGCAAAATTATCAAAATCGCTCATCTTTTTCAATTCTTTCAATAAGTTAGGAGATTTACAATTCTCATCAACATTGAAGACATATTTTGAGATAGTTTCAACCCAAGTTCCCTCCTCATCTGGCAAATAATTATCTGTAATCATTAAGTTTGAGAGTTCACTATTTAGTAATAAGTCTCCTAATGGCATTAGAATATCATTGATTGCTTCTGGATTTACCTTTTTTAGTTCATACCGATTTTCCTTCGCAAAATCATGTAACTTATTTACGGCTTGAATCAAGTTTGCACATGGAGAAATTAGATCTGCTGTATTGATGTCTAAGGAAGCAGTGATAATGGATGTGGCGAACCTCTTAAGATTTGAAAGAATATCGAAAAGAGAAAGAAGGCCAAAAAATTCATTTGTTTTTTCATCAACTATTGGAACGACAAATTTTGGGCTTAAAACAGTGTAAAGAATTCCAAACATGATAGGTGTTTTTGGATCCAACGAATCTGTTTTTTCAGTAAAGAATTCATTACCTTCTTCATCAATACATTTTACAAGAGTTTCGAGCCCATTTTCTCTTTTCGTAATAGGGCAGATCGAGAAATCATTTAATCTCAAAAAGTGTTGTAACTGTTGGAAATTATCCTTATTTTCGATAAATGGTTGAGAAACACGGATAATCTTTGAAACTGGATTCATGAATTCAGTAATTGCATTTGAGGATAAATATTCATCAGTTAAAGGTGAGGTTGATCCCTTTGTTAGTGCATTAGAAACTTGCTTCCACATAGTTTCAATCTGTTCCTCGTCTGCATCTTCAGTGTCAGGTTCGTTTTCGAATTTTGTATCCTTATCGGTCCTTATGAACAGGGTGTCCTCATCCTTTTCTTTTTGCCTTCTAATTAGCACTGTAATGACGGGTTCTTCAACGGAACCATTTGAGTGGACTGTGTGAAACCAGTTATTATCAACAAACATTGGTCCATAGGATTGGTCGAATATTTGCTCATCATTATTTGTAACGTATCGAATATCAGAATCCCACCGATCATATTGAACTCGAGTAATTTCACCCATCTTCTCTTCAATAAATTTGAAAGGTTGAGAAACTCCATTTTCATCAATTTCTCGGTTCTGTTTTAAAGGACGGAAATAAGATTTTATCATCTCTTTTGGATTATCGTAATTCACATGATAATAACGATATTCGTAAGAACCTTGTATGCACATTGTGATGAATGAGCGTTGATGATTATGTTTTGCAGTTTCCTCTGCGTGATCGAAAATGTGGATACGTAATTGCGCTCCATCGTTGCCTTTTGGTTTTGATAAACTAAATCGTTTTACAATTCCCGGATTGACTGTAATTTTGTATTTCTTTTTATCTCTAGTAAACCAGTTCTTCAACTCATTGGGATTTCTCCATGCCGCATACCGCAATAAACAAACTAAGCCATTGAGGTTTACTGATTCGCGCCCTTGAAAAGTTTCGTCTTTTAGTATCTGGTGATTAAGACGTTCAATTTCGGCTTCAATTCGTTTTATGATATCCATTGTTATACCTCAATGTCCATATAATGATCCGCAGGTCAAATCGACTATGGATGCCGACATATATGAAAAATTCGCATCAAGCATTTGATTAATCACGTATGCAATTTCCTCTGGTTTAGCCAGTCGATTGAGACGAGTTTCACCCGCTATACTGGCTCTCTTTTCAACGGGCCAATCTTTTGTCATTCCAGTAATCATTGGCCCTGGAAGGACCGTATTTACACAAATCCCCCGTTTACCGAATGAGCGTGAAACTGACATTGTCAATCCATGTAATGCGGCTTTTGAAGCAGCATAGCTCGGTTTGCGAGCACCAGCAATTGCCACAGGGCTGCTGACAAGTATGATTCGTCCATTATCAACCATGAGCTCATCAGCTAATTGACAAATCAGCATTGCAGATGTAACATTCACTTCCATGGATTGGTTCCAGTCTTCAATCGTTGTCTTCTCAATGCTTGAACCAATAGAAATTCCAGCACAATGAACAAATCCATACCATTCTTCATCGGCAAGATGTTTTCTTAAAAGTTCAAGATTCAACTTTGAGAGATCCATTTGCAAATGAGTGTAATTTTCATGCTCGATACCACTGGGTGAGATATCAATTCCAATAACATTGAAACCTTCTTCAAGTGCCTTCTCTGACGTTGCTTTCCCCAATCCAGAGGAACTTCCTGTAACTAGTATCATCAATTATTCACCTCATCTTAGAAACGAAGTTATCTATACCGTTTCTACTAATTATCATCTTCAAAAGGCTATCGGGAGTTTTTTCTAAATCGAGGCTCACTATCTTATCAAACATTGAAGAGTCTTCAGAGGTTTGAGTAGTAAAGTCTCCTGGAATTCCCCATATAGTTTTCAACTGGCTGATCAAATCGTTCCAAACAAAATGTACTTTCACGTTATTTACGATCCCATTCAAGGTCAAAGATGCAATTACAGATAATAATTTCTGGGCAACAAAGGGGTGTTTAGCTCTCATCCAATCTAAAGAAATCTTTCCAGGTGCGGAGGAGCCTCGATCAATATTCTTGAAGACTAGTTTACCAATCTCATTACAGGCTTTTTTGTCGGTATGGATTAAATCATTAGAAACTTGCTCATTGCTACCCATGATCATAGCTTCAAGTAATGATAAATCATAATTCGATTTTGCGCAACAAAATATCAATTCGACCCACTCAGAGTCTGTCTTGTTGCTAATCCATGGGTTTCCGGGTAATTGGTCGACCCAATCAATCCAATTTACTCGTAAATTCCTAGCAAATTGTCTTACAGCACTTTTTACAATTGGTTGACGGTTAGAAACAATCCTACTTAGATAGACATTAACGAGTTCTACAATGCTGTAATTTCCGAGTAGGTGAGACAAATCCTCTGAGTAATATGTAGGCCAGTCAAGATTTTGTGGATCGGTAATCATCGCTCTTATCCCAGTCGTTTTAGCACCTATTTGGAAGAAGCAGTCCAGCAACCGACCTGCCTTTCTATTTTCAAGTTCGTCGCCAAATAATGCTGCAGGTATAGGGAATGATTGGTTGCTCAATATCCCATGAAAATATGTGTTTCCAATACGTCTACGAAGTTCTCTCTCAAAGTTAGTGTCTCCGAGAGCCTTGAAACTCCAATCTCGAACACTGATTTTGGGCTCCCCTTCGGAGTGATCAATGCCGTTGATATTTACCTTTACATCTTCAAAGATTTGATCGTAGATTCCCAAAAGATTCAATGATTTTTTAATTGTCCTACTCTCCATCAAATCAAATAAATACTTCAATTTAGGCATTGTTTCTTTTTTCAACACCATTTCCACCAACTCAAGAGAATCGTTAATCAACATTAATTCATCATCGATTAACGTTAAGAAAAGGCATTCAGTCCAGAATTCATCATTCCAACCGAATAGGTCACCATGTGTGTCACGAAGAAATTCAAGGAAATCATCATCTTCTGATATCAAAAGACCCATTGCCACCTCAGGCAATGTTTTATGCGTCCATTCAATTTCTTTTTCACCATTCACGAACATGATACCGAGATTCTCTGAAAGGATTCCCTTCTCATCTTCGCTTAAAGTAAAGGAATGAAGTTTTTCCATAATCACAAAGATGTCTTGTAATTTAGTCAATCCCATGGTCAAATGAATAGATGCTAAATAACAAAATGCCTTTCTTATCTTCTGTAGAGTTTTATCTGTAATAGACTTCCTGTCTCCAATGTTAATGTTTAATCCGAAATCAATTACTTGCTTGAGGAATGCTATGTGATGAACAGATATCCCATCAGCAGACTCAAATTCGAAATCAAGGACATCTAAATCTACACCCTTGGATTTCAACATACAATATAATCCGACAAACAGAGGGTGAGTAAGGACTTTCTTGAAATGTTCATACTCGGTTGCGACTGAATGTGAAATTTGATCACTGTTCATGCCCCAAGCGGTTGCAAGTTTTGTAGGCATGATATACTGAAGTTCATTTGCCGTGAAATGAATATTTAGGTCAATATGAGGATACATCTCGTTGCTGAACTGTCCGTAAGCATCTATCAATTCTTCTTTGTGAGACTTCTCCCTGCAAGTCATTATCACTGGCCAATGATGTTTTTCTATTTGGTCTGATAGGAACGAAACAAGTTCATATCTTGCATCTTGAGTTGGCACCTCGTCATATGCATCAATAATGAAAACCATATTTTTTGCTACACTTCTTTGTATCCCAAAAAGAGCTTCAACACTGGCCTTTTCAAGTTCTGGCTCTGTTTCAAGCATTGATTTCATACATATTTCATTCAGCTCTCCATCGTGTCGAGTTGCTCTACCACTGAGTTGTATTGTCTCTCCATTGGATCGATTGATAGCAAAACCATACCGATCAGAGGCATAGTTGCGAATATATTTTGAAACAGTTTTAGCCTTGACATAGATTGGAATTTTATGCAATGTGGAATCTTTTATTTGATCCATTGTGAATTTGTGAGCGAACTGTCTAAGTTGGATTGTTTTACCGAAGCCAGGGTCTCCGAAAATACTGATTAAACCTCCTTGGTGTCCATACAGGTCACTCTGGCTTGCCAACTGGTCAACATATTCGTTAATGTCAACTGTTCCATAAAGAAATTTCTCGTGAAAGGATTCAACATTAGAAAATGCTCTTTTGCTGTGGTAAAAGTAACGAAATTTCGTAATCAACTTTTGGTAAAAAACCTCTTCTGTAGATTGATTACTTGAGAGGCTCATAAGTGCGTTCAATTTGGACTTGAGTTCCATGATTTCTATTCTTAACTTTTTGATACCTTTTACCGAGTATTGGCCATCGCTTAAATGAAGACTAATTTCCGAATACATGTTTTTTATATTATTAGATTGGTTGACTTTTACCTGCAAATTCTTCTCAATCTCAGCAATCAGTCGATTGTACTTAATAAAACTCTTCCCCTTTTTATTAAAGTAGTCATCTAAGGCAGGGTGTACGTTTTTCTTTTTGTTTATGACAAAATATTGCTGCTTAAATCCACCAGGCCATAGTTTAGGATCGTATTTGGAGATGAGTATCTTACGGATACGGGCGTAATTTTCTTGAATTAAGTTAAGAGACGAGAGAGATATTTCAGCACCAATTTGGTCTAAAAATTTGCCACATATTCCGACAAGTTTTTCCTCTTGTATGTAGGGAGTATGAGACAATATTATGTGTTCTTCTGGTTCCCCATCAAGATACGACTCAATATTCTCTCCCCAAACGATGCCAGCCTGGGATTCGAAAAATTTTAGAATACGTTGGATTAGGTTCGATGTGTTTTCATCGACTTGAAACAAGTCATATAATTCTCTATCAACCTCCTTTTTATCTTTCGAGACTGGCAGTACTTTGAGTACATCTAATGCTTCCGAAACCTTTCGAAGTTGTTCAACCGCTTCTATGCGGCCTTTCCTAGAGATTAGACGGTTCTGATGGAGTTTAGACAATCGAGTAATTTTTCCTGCACAGCGCCCATACATTAAGCAACTTCGTAAATCGTTCATATAATCTAAAATGGGTACAGAGGGATCATTACTCATTCATTCACCCCTCTCATAGCCCAAATTGTACAATCGACAACATTATTTGAATCTTCGAATGGCTCGTTCACATTTTTAAGACCAAGTTCTCCGACGTACATGTCTTGGAGATTGAAGTATTCAGTATATGATCGGATAACTTTTTCCGAGCTTTCAGGGTCGACTGATATCAATTTAGAATCCTCCTTAGACAAAAGAATCTGAATCAATTCTGAATATTGTCGTTTATTTTTATCATCGTTCATAGCCCAAGGTGTAACGTATGTAGAGATAATGATGTCAACTGGATTTGCTTCATCAGGAACCGTTCCATCTGTTGGTAACTTTACGAAATCGAGTTCAAACTTATCTCCAGAGTTTTCTGCCTTGAGTTTTATCAGAGGAAATTTCTTGTTAATTTTTTCATCCCAACCTTCGTGGTAATATACGATTAATTTTCGAACGTTGTCAAAGGATGTATTCGTTTTTAACTGGCGAATAATAGATCTAATATTTTCGGTCGTATCTGTTCCAATATAGCCTACATCAACCCCTTTGCCTCCATTTTGGTCTAGGAGTTGTTTTAGAGCCATAGCAGTATACAACTGTTTTGGATGAACTGAATTTCCATCCCCTTCAAGTTGGAAAGCCCCATATTCATCGAAAATCTCCAATTCTGTCTGCTCATCGGTATTTATTCCTCGAGTATCGGGGTTGAAATGAATTATCTCTTCTTCGATAAAGGCAGAATGACGATCGCCTCTTTCAATACCTCTTAATGTCAAAGTAACATCGGTTTTTGCATCCTCCTTATCTCTTGCATGGAAAAAAGGGACTGCGCAAAGAGAGAGTTTGATCTTGCCTCTTGAGGGAGTATCTTCTAATTGAAACACAATTTGCGCGTCTTTCCCAAATCTCCAATCATTCAGCAAAACACTGAAATTACTCTGCTTCCCGTGAGGATATGCATCACTTCGAGTGGAAACATTGACCACCGATGGGGAATCCTTTACCGCAGTCCATATTCCTACACGACTGTGCTGCCTCCATTCATCAGGGCTTACCTTTGAAACTTCATATTTGAACGATGCTTCGAAAGTGATTGTTTTGTATTTTCCAACGTCGTCAATTATCACATCGAACCACGTTGGACAACCTCTTAATGCAGAATCGTAGCCGTGACTTCCCTCTCTGTGCCCATCTTGGGCTAGAGGAACAGGAAATTCCCTGCGCCGAATGTTAATGTGACTCACATCCTGATGAACGTATGCAAGTATTACAAGATTCCGAATTATGTTCAGATTAGCAATGCTATTGGCGGAATCAATCCTGCAAGAGTCAACAAACAAAGTTCGAGAATAAGTCTCGATTCAAGTCGCTTAATTTCAGTAAGCAGTTGAGATCGTGGTTCTTGAAGAATTTGTTCAGGAACAAAAATGCCTCGTTGCGCATACCTTACTCCGATTTCATGGAGAATTTGAACATCATGTTCAATCAGCTTGAACTTCGTCAT
>Ga0233444_10004546_pt1 | contig 13208 bp, 10 predicted proteins | sample SI_124_October20_6_FD_182792 | JGI IMG/M metagenome (GOLD analysis project Ga0233444, IMG submission 182792) | Seawater microbial communities from Saanich Inlet, British Columbia, Canada - SI_124_October2016_10_MG | ecosystem: Environmental > Aquatic > Marine > Inlet | place: Canada: British...
TTTGCCTTTAAAAACCCATTTAGAATTAAATGATTTTGAAGCTGATATTTCTAAAAAAAATATGGACATTACAGTTCAAAACTCCTTTTTTAATGAAGATGAATTTTCAATGAATTTAAACTTCATTGACTGGAATAAATGGTTTCAAGCTGACTCCAAAAAAATTAAATGTAATTACGACTTAAAACTTGATAAATTCCATCTAGATGATTTCTTAGAAATATTTGATTCTAAGGATTCTTCCAAAACAGATTATCAAATAGATTTGGAAGGGGCTATAGCTGCCAATGAACTTTATTTCGATAATTTAAAGTTTTTCAATATCTCCTCCAAAAGACTCAAAATCAATAAATCAATAGACATTAAAAATTTATTTATGGAGTCTTATGATGGAGAGATTTTATTAAACATCTATAATGCGGATTTAAGTAGTGACAATCAAAACTGGTTGATAGACGGCGAATTATCAAGTTTAAATATTAAACAGTTAATGAAATCATTTAACGATTTTGATCAGGATTATATAAATAACAAACATATTTCAGGTAGTATTTCAAGTGATTTTAATTCGCAATTAATTTTTGATTCTTTAAACAATTGGGATTTTCAAAACTCTTCTATTGAATCTAAGAATACCTTTAAAGGCATTGTACTTTTAGAGTATCCTTTTTTATACGACATTCTAAAAGTTTTTGAAAATAGTGTTATCACTAGAAATATAATTGATATAAATCATTACGAGAAAAATCTTCATAAAGTAGTATTTAAAGATTTCAAATCCACTATAATTTTTTCTGGTGGAATAACAGAAATTGATAAAACCAATTTTGAAAATGATGTCTTAGATTTTTCTTTTTACGGAAATTATAATCTTGAAAACCTGGTGGATTATCACTTAAGTTTTAATTGGGCTGACATAGTTAGAAAAAAGAAATTAAAATCTGACATTGTCCAAGAAAATCCAGTAAAAGGGAAACAATTATATTTAAAAATATCGGGACTTGTTGAGGATTTAAGTTATGGCTTTGACAAGGCAGAAATTAAGAAAGAAAGAAAAGAAATAATTTCTAATGAAAAAGAAACAATTAAAGATATTATAAAGGGAGATTACCAAGAAGATGAAAAAAAGAGTGAGGTATTTGAATTAGAAAAAGAAACATTAGAAAAGGACACTATTCAAGAGCTCAAAGACCGTCAAAATTTAAAAGCAAAAAAGAAAAAGGACTCTTCTAAACTAGATAAATTTTTAAAAAAGCTTGGAGTCGAAGAACCAGAAAAGAAAAAACCAGAATTCGAAATTGATCAATAAGAAATTTCCCCATTATTGAGTAAAATAATTTGACTATTTACTTTTTTTCTACAATGCCATTTCTTGTTTTTAGCCTTGCCTTTTTTTCTTATAATACCGTTCCAATTTTTTGATGGACTATATATTCTCCCACCATCAACTATGATTTTGCTGTTTTTCTCTAAAACTATGACTCCTTTTTTTGGCATCAAAAGATTCTTAGAAACTGTAAGTGTTTTATTTTTTTTAATGATTAGAGTTCCTTTTGATAAAATATTTTTATCCCAATTAGTATTTTTTTTAATAACAATTTTAGAACTGTTTGACATTAAATTATTGGTGGTTAGACTTAGCTCATTTATGGTTGAATATCGGTAATGAATATGCCCAATTTGCATAGGAGATAAGTAGTTCCTACATAAATTGTAGCCCATAATATTATTACTAACATCATTAGAATTACAGTTGACCCAACCAAATTCATCTTTTCTTGGAAGGTCTGAAAATTGGGGTGTATTGGTATGTCTTAATCCAATACAGTGACCCAATTCGTGTGCGGTTAATTGTGCTGTTGCATATCTTCCATTATCAAGGAATTTTGAAACATTTAAGTAGAAGGGGGATGGTCCACACCCAAATGCCGGAACAGAACTTGAAGCACCAGTATAAAAAACATGCAAAAATTCTTTATTTTCATTTGCGAATTTTACCCAGTTATCTTTATTGCAATTTTTGTCAACTTTCTTAAAGTAGCTTATAAATCCCACTCTTCCTTCGGATACCCTTAGAGTTTCTTTAATATATATAACGGTATTTCTTCCTTCTTTTTTTGCGTATGTAGTATGCAAAATCCCATTATTAGAATTTGTTCCAAAGACTTTCAAACTATCTAGTATGGGCCTAAAATTATTTTTTACTCCTTTTATAGTAATTGTATTAGAATCTGCATTTATTTCTAAAATTTCTAACCATCTATTGGTGTCTTTTTCCATAACAATATCCATTCTTTCCCATCCGTTACTATCTATATGGTAGGAAATAGTATCTACTAAAAATTGTATTCTTGAATCTTTAATATATGGTCTTTCGTTATTGGAATTATTTCTAGAAGGAGGTTTTAAATTACTGTAAATTTTATTTATCCATTGAAATTGCTCATCTATAAAATGGGATGAATCTTTGGTAATATTTTTTGGGGTTTCTGCAGATTGTTGTAATACATGAACCCATACTTTAATTTCTAAAATGGGATGAGAACTGAATTTGCAACTATCAAAAGGTATATAGCTTTCCAAATGATTATTTTGTCCCAATATAAGCCCTGGTAAAAGCAATAATATTTTAAATATAAATTTCATTTATAAAGACTGAATTTAAATATAATGATACAGTTTTGTTTTTTTAATAGTTTGAAAATTCTACTTTTTCTAAGTAATTAAACCATAAATATCACTTTTAAATTTTATCTTTTACTCTGTAAACACTATATTTCCATCTTCATATTTGCACAATAATGTTTAAAAATATAATTTCGCTGTCCTAAAAATCAATTCTTTAAAATTATGGAATCATTTGTTATTTATTTACCTATTGTATTATCGTTAGTAGGATTACTATTTATGCTAGTTAAAAGAGCATGGGTTATGAAGCAAGATGCCGGAGATGGTGAAATGAAGGAAATTTCAGATCATATTTATGAAGGAGCATTGGCATTTCTAAATGCGGAATATAGATTACTGGCAATATTTGTATTTGCTGCAAGTATTGTTCTAGCTGGTGTTTCATTTTTGGTTCCATCTACTCATATTTTAATTGTAGTTGCCTTTATAATAGGAGCTATTTTTTCTGCTTTTGCAGGAAATATGGGCATGAAAATAGCTACTAAAACCAATGTCAGAACTACTCAGGCTGCAAGAACAAGTTTACCACAAGCATTAAAAGTTTCTTTTGGTGGCGGTACAGTCATGGGATTAGGAGTTGCAGGATTAGCAGTATTGGGATTAACTTCTTTCTTTATATTATTTTATCAATTGTTTATGGATGGAGTTTGGTCTGCAGAAACTGGTGTTTCTGACATGACTATGGTTTTAGAAACTTTAGCAGGATTTTCTTTAGGAGCTGAGTCTATTGCATTATTTGCAAGAGTTGGTGGAGGTATTTATACAAAGGCTGCTGATGTTGGTGCAGATTTAGCTGGAAAAGTTCAAGCAGATATTCCGGAAGATGATCCAAGAAACCCAGCTACTATAGCTGACAATGTTGGAGATAATGTTGGTGATGTTGCTGGAATGGGTGCTGATTTATTTGGCTCTTATGTTGCTACAGTTTTAGCAGCAATGGTTTTAGGAAATTACATCATTAAGGACATGGGCGGAATGATTGAAGATGCTTTTGGTGGTATTGGTCCAATATTATTACCAATGGCAATTGCTGGTGTTGGTATTGTCATCTCTCTATTAGGAACTTTCTTTGTGAAAATATCTTCTAATGACGCTAAAGAACCTGAAGTTCAAAAAGCCTTAAACATTGGAAATTGGGCATCTATTTTAATGGTTGCCATATCGTGTTTCGTGTTATGTAAATTTATGCTTCCTGAAACAATGCAAATGAATTTCTTTGGTGAAGGTCTTCAAGACATTTCGTCCATGAGAGTTTTCTATGCTTGTTTAGTTGGCTTGGTTGTTGGAGCTGGAATATCTGCGTTTACAGAATATTATACTGGGCTAGGAAAACCTCCAATTTTAAAAATTGTTCAACAGTCTAGTACAGGAGCAGGAACCAATATTATTGCCGGATTAGCTACTGGAATGATTTCTACTTTTTCATCCGTACTTTTATTTGCCGCTGCAATCTGGATGTCATATGCGTTTGCTGGGTTTTACGGAGTTGCTTTAGCAGCATCTGCAATGATGGCTACTACTGCAATGCAGTTGGCTATAGACGCCTTTGGCCCTATTGCTGATAATGCAGGTGGAATTGCTGAAATGAGTGACCAAGACCCTATTGTTCGAGAACGTACCGATATTTTAGATGCTGTTGGAAACACAACTGCTGCAACGGGTAAAGGATTTGCTATTGCTTCTGCAGCATTAACTTCATTGGCGCTATTTGCAGCCTACGTAACTTTTACAGGAATTGACGGAATTAATATTTTTAAAGCACCTGTTCTTGCTATGCTTTTTGTTGGTGGAATGGTACCTGTTGTTTTTTCAGCATTAGCGATGAATGCAGTTGGAAAAGCTGCAATGGAAATGGTAAACGAAGTTGTTCGTCAGTTTAAAGAAATTCCAGGAATTATGGAAGGGACTGGCAAACCAGAATACGATAAATGTGTAGATATTTCTACCAAGGCATCATTAAAAGAAATGATGCTTCCTGGACTATTAACTATTGGATTCCCAATTATAATAGTACTTATAGGCAAGTTGGCTTATCCATCTAATAATCTATTAGTTGCTGAAATGCTTGGTGGCTACATGGCAGGCGTTACTGTTAGTGGAGTTCTTTGGGCTATTTTTCAAAATAATGCTGGTGGAGCTTGGGATAATGCAAAAAAATCTTTTGAAGCAGGTGTTGAAATTAATGGTGAAATGACTTATAAAGGTTCTGAGGCGCATAAAGCTGCAGTTACTGGAGATACTGTTGGAGACCCTTTTAAAGATACATCTGGACCTTCTATGAATATTCTTATTAAGTTAACTTGTCTTATTGGATTGGTAATTGCACCTATTTTAGGTAGTGGGCATGTTTCCGATGAGGTTTCAGCAGTTAATAAAAGTGAGATTAAAAAATGTTCTTCAGAAGGTAAAAAAGCTTGTTGTGCTAAATCAGAAAATAAAGATTTGGTAGTAAATCCAGATATAAATCAGCCATCTACTAATTCAAATGTTATATCAGTCTCCACCATTAAAGATGGAGAAACTATTTCAGAGAATGAAATAAAGACTTCTTCTCTTGAAATAAGTGTTGAGCCAATCGAAAAGTCAGAAAAATCTTCTTTATAGTATTGAATATTATTCATTCTTTTCAATTAAATTTAATCCGGCTTTAAGCCGGATTTTTCATATATGAGTATAGTTGTAGACATAGGAAACTCAAGGATAAAAGTTGCTCAATTTAAAGATCAACAACTTTTAAATGTTTTTTTATATAATAAAGACAACATTGAAAATGAATTGGAAAAAACCCCCTTTAAAACTGGGATAATTTCAAATGTCGGAAATAATAAGTTGGAGCAAAAATTATTGACATCTTTCCCTAATCTAGTTCTGATGTCACATGAATTAAACCTTCCAATTGCTATAAATTACAAGTCTGCAGATTCGTTAGGTCAGGACAGAATTGCAAATGCAGTTGGAGCGTACAACACTTTTCCAAATAAAAACAATCTTGTGATTGATGTTGGAACTTGTATTACCTATGATTTTATAAATAAATCTAACGAGTATTTAGGTGGAAGTATTTCTCCGGGGTTTAATTTAAGAATGAAAGCTTTAAGTAGTTTTACAGAAAACTTGCCAAGGTTAAATTTTAAAATTAAAAGCACACCATTAATTGGGACAAACACCGAGGAATCTATGGAGAGTGGAGTAATTAATGGAACTATTAATGAAATCATTCAAAATATTTCTGAATACGAACAATTACACCCTGAAATTAACGTTATATTGACAGGTGGAGATACTACTTTTATAAAATCAATTGTATCAACAAAAAAAAACAGCATCTTTGCAGATGAAAATTTAACATTAAAGGGCTTAAATACCGTTTTAATATACAATGCTTAAAAAGTTTTTTCTATATATATTTTTCCTTACTACTGTTGTTTATATCAAGGGACAAGTTTTAAATACTTCCCCTTTTTCAAGGTATGGAATAGGGGAAATTAATACCATTCAATCTGCACATTATTTTGGGTTTGGAAATATTACTTCTCCAAGTTCAGAACCACAATATATTAATATTAATAATCCAGCTTCTTACGCTTCTTTCATAAAGTATAACCCTATATATAATGTTTCTCTTGCTGGAAAATCTGCTTTATATAATTCTAATTATAACAACAACGAAACTACGTCTTCAGGAAATAATTTTGGGCTAAATAATTTATTTATGGGACTTCCGATTACTAAGAATTGGGGTTTGGTTTTTGGAATAACTCCTTTATCTTCTCAAGGATATGAAGTTAGTAGTACAGTTGCTTTTGACACCTCTACCGTTTCTTATATTTTTAAAGGAGATGGATCCGTTAATAAGTTACTTATTGGAAGTGGATTTAATATCCTTAATAAAGGGGATACCACAAGAATATCTTTAGGCCTTAATTGTTCTTACTTATTTGGAAACTTAGACAGAACAAGTACAGTTGTTTACAACAATTCTAACGATTACAACTCTAGAATCCAATATAGATCATCATTAAGTGGCTGGGGATTTGATGTAGGTCTTCAAATTTTCAAAAGATTCAAAACAGCATCCAATAACAAACTTTTTTTAAATCTAGGAGTTAACTATTCTTTGAGTTCTGACATCACTACGGACAATGATTTCTTTGCATATACTTTTAAATACAATTTTAGCGTTCAAGAATTTCCAAAAGATACTTTAGCCATGGAAAATGAAAATTCTAATATGATTCTTCCTGAAAAATTAGAATTTGGTTTGTCAATTGGTAAAGTATATAAAAACAAACGAAGGTGGGACTTTGGCGCTCAATATAGCTCTGTAGATTGGACAAAATTTCAGGATAACTCTAAATATTCTTCACAGAGTGATTTCCCAATGAGTACTTATTCTAGAATTTCTTTGGGCTATAGGTTGTCTCCAAACTTAGATTGGTCCAATACCAATAAATCACTTTTGAGTAAGTCTACGTTTTCCTTAGGGATACACCAAACACAGTCAAAAATAATTGTAGATGAGAGTTCCTTAGTTCAAAATGGCATAAATTTTGGAGTATCAATACCGCTGCTTAGTTCGAGATCGCTTTCAAGAGTTAATTTTGGGGTTGAGGTTGGAAAACTTGGCGATTTAATGATTAATAAAATTGAAGAGAATTATTTTAAATTTTCAATAGGGTTTTCACTTGGCCCTGATACAAGATATGATCGTTGGTTTAGAAAAAGAAAATATGATTAATAAAAAAAACATGAATAAATTATTTACATCAATAGCTTACCTATTTGTATTTATCACAATTTCTTCACAGGACTGTTTTCAAGCGAGCAAAGCTAACTGGGGAGAAGATAGTTTAGAATGCAGAAAAAATGTTTCTCTATATTCAGAATTCATGAAGCAGAAAGTTTATCCAGACGCAGCTAAGTTTTGGAATAAAACACAAACTTTTTGTCCTCAATACAAGCCTAATTTATATGATAACGGAGCTTATATATACAGAAATATTGTTAAGGAAAAGAAAAAAGAAAAATCCACTCAAGTAAGCCTTTATTTAGATACTCTTTATTCAGTCTATGATCAATGGATTTTAAACTTTGGTAACTGTGATGAAATTAAAGCTGCTAAGGCTAAAGATATAATAACCCTTTCAGACAGAAAAAACTTTAATAAAGCTTACCAACTGTATAGAGAAGTTTTTCAAAATTCTCCTCAAATAACATCATATTCCGACATCAAATATTTTTTTGTTTATGGTGCAAAAACTTTATACAAAAAAAATATTATAAAATGTGATCAGTTATTAGCTGACTATGAAATGTTATCTGTTGTATGCGATAATAACATAGCGAATGGAAAGGAAGCAGATAAATATTCCAAAATTCAAGAACTTCTAGATAAGGAAATTAGTCCATGTGCTAGTTGTGATAAGCTGGAAGAAATATATTCTTCAAAATACAATGCAGATTCAGAAAATATGGATTTAACTAAGAAGATTTTTGAAAGATTAAGTAACAACAAGTGTACAGAATCCAATTTATATATCACTTTATTGGATAAAGTTTTAAACGACCCTAATAATCCACCTACTGCAAAAGACTTATACAACGCAGCAGTAGCAGATTATAAAAGAAAAGAATTCCTTAAAGCTGAAGAGAGATTTAATCGAGCTATTACTATATGTGACGATGACAAATTAAATCAAAAGATGTATGAAATATTATACGATATTGCATTTAATAAAAAGCAATACAAAAAAGGATTTTCAATTGCAGGAAAGCTTTCTGACAAATGTATTTCTAATGATAAAAAGGCTAGAATCGTAGCTGCTAGCTCATCAAAATATGGAAACTCAGCTTTTAATAAAAGCTTAATTTATTGTTTGGCTTTAAAATATGCTTCTAGCTCTTGTGGCAAAACACCAGCTTCTGCAATCAATAGTTGGAATGGACAATTATTACCCAAAAGTGAATTAATAATGTTGGATATAAAGAGTAATTCTTCACAACAAGTTCCTTTCTGGGGACAAAATATCGAATTAAAAACTAGAGATTGAAAATTCGATTTATATTGAATTTATTTTTGGTTTTAAGCGGGATATTAATTTCCTGTATTGAAGACAACAAAATCAACGGTTTAAAATATTCTAATAATGAACTTCAATCTCTTGAGACTTCTACTGGAGTTACTTTAAACTTCTCTGATCTTGGGAAATCTAAGCTTTTGCTTAAAGCGCCAAAACTTATTAAGTTAATGGCAGATCAAGATCAATTAATAATGGAATGTCCTGAAGGGTTAGAATTAATTTTTTATGATTCTCTTATGAAAGTGGAATCTGTTTTAGTAGCTGACTATGGCAAGTTGTTTTCAAATGAACAACAGCTTTTTGTTCGAGATAATGTGGTGTTTAATAACCAAAATTTGGACACATTATTTGCAGAAGAGTTGGAAATTGATTTTGCTAAAGACAGTGTGTATTCTGAAAAATTAGTTACCTTTTCAAATAGTGAAGGAAAGATTAAAGGTACAAAATTGAAAGCCAATAGTAACTTCACTTTTTTTCAGCTTTCAGATGTTTCTGAGAGCCATGTTAATTATGATTTACAGTAATGGAAAGTTTAAAGAAATGGAACAAACGTTCTGAAAAAATTTGGTTAGTAATTTCTATTATTTCTACTATTTCTGCTATCTATTTTTCTCTTGTAGACGATTTTACTAACAATAAAGCTTATTATCTTTTGACAGTAATGTCTTGGGGAATATACTTAATAAGAAGAGGGTTAAGTAACAGATTGGGAAATAAAAAACAATAATGTCAGCTATTACATTACTCTTGCTTACAGTAACATCTCTTTTGTTTTCCGCTTTTTTTTCGGGGATGGAAATTGCATTTATATCCTCAAGTAAGATTAAGATTGAATTGGACAATAAAAAAGGAGAGTTTAGTGCAAAAATTCTTTCTTTTTTCAATGGAAAACCTGCTTGGTTTATTGCTGCAATGCTTATTGGAAACAATATAGCAATGGTTATTTATACATTATATATTACCCAGTTAATAGAGCCATATTTATTGACATTGAATTTTAACCAAACAATTGTTCTTTTAATACAAACTTTATTTTCTACATTTTTCATTTTGTTATTTGCAGAGTTTTTACCCAAGGCTGTCTTCAGGCTAAATCCAAACGCAACTCTCCGTTTTTTTAGTTTGGTATTATTGGTTGTTTATGTCTTACTATGGCCAATTACTGCTTTCGTAGTTTTACTAAGTAATTTGGTATTGAAAATTTTTGGAAATCGTGAACAAAAAGATAAAGTAAGTTTTAAAAAAACAGATCTTGACCTATACATAAATGAACTTAAGAAAGACTTAGATGGTAGTGAAGAAATGGAGCACGATGTTAAGATTTTCCATAACGCTTTGAGTTTTTCGGAAGTTATTGCTAGAGATTGTATGGTTCCAAGGAATGAAATTGTTGCTTTAGAAATTAATGATAATATGATAGACTTGAAACAAATATTTATAGATTCAGGTCACTCTAGAATTATTATTTACAAAGACAATATTGACAATATAATAGGCTATGTACACAGTACGGAACAATTTAAAATGCCAGTCAGTATAAAATCAATGTTGATTCCTGTTTCTATAGTTCCTGAGTCCATGTCAGGCATAAAATTATTAGAAGATTTCATCGATAAAAAACGAAGTGTTTCGGTAGTGGTAGACGAATATGGTGGCACGTCTGGCATATTAACTATGGAAGATATAATGGAAGAAATTTTTGGAGAAATTGACGATGAGCACGACCAAGAAGAACTTGATCACCATTTAATAGATAAAGAGACCTATTTATTTTCAGCTAGATTAGAAATTGATTTCATTAATGAAAAATATAGATTAAAACTTCCGGTGAAAGAGGATTATGAAACATTATCTGGAATGATCATTTCTTATGCAGAAACAATTCCTGAACAAGGAACAATTTTCAATATTGAAAACTATGAACTAAAGGTTTTAGAAGTGGACGAAACAAAAATCAGCAAGGTTCAGTTAAAAGTACTCGAAGAAGATTAACTTTTCAATAGTTTAGTAACTAGAATTTTTCCTGGGAGATATGCAGAGACAAATCCAGTGACGAAAAGTATAGCTAGTAATAATAATAAATCTTGAGATTTTATCAATACAGGCCAATATTCAATTGCTGCATTTTCTAATTTTAATAAATGAAATTTCATTTGGATTAAACATATAATGATTCCTATTATCAACCCGCTAATACTTCCAAAATAACATATCATTAACCCTTCTTTAAAGAATATGTTTTTAATAGTTTTTGTGTCACAACCCAAGGCTGATAAGCTCTTAATATCTTTTTTCTTATCAATTATTAACATCGTTATTGAAGCAACTACAGTAAACGAGGAAAGTATTAAAACAAAAATTAGAACTGCTAATACCATCCATTTTTCAACATCGCTGGCTGCATAAATAAGTTGATTGTTTTCTTTGTGAGTTTTAAAAATATAATCAGGATTCTGGGTTGTTAAGAGTTTTTTAGCGGTAAAAATTTCTTCATTATCTTTTAAAAAAACTTCAATATAATTAGCACCGTTTTTTCTTTCAAAAATCAAATTAGCAGCATTGTAATCCACCATTGCAGATGAAAAGTCTAGTTCAGGATTTATTGTATAAACGCCACCAAAAATCAAACTATTTTTCTTTAGAGAGCTTTGGTTTTGAATAGAGAGTTGTTTTTTATTAGAAATGCTAAAAATTTTTATTTCGTTATTAATATTCTCATTGTATGGAATTTGTAATTCATTTTGAATTCCATAACCCAAAAGTATTTTTGGGTAGTTTTCTATATATAGTTCTCCATCGCCTTCAATTAAATTAGAACTCCAATTTATTTTATTATGAGTGTTAGTGTCTATGCCTCTTACTTTAGCTGTAACCCACTTGTTTTCAAATTTTAACATTGCAGTTTCTTCAATTATCTTACTGTAATATTTTACTTGATTATTATGTTCTAATTTGGAAAATATAGAATCACTCTCTTGGATGAACTTTCCAGTTTGAGGATATATATATAAGGAAGCTGCAAATTTTCCATAGACATCTTCTACATATTTTTGAATCCCATTAAACCCGCTTAAAATCACTACCAAGGAAGCTGCACTAACCAACAACCCAAATAAAGAGATAAGGGAAATAAGATTGATAATATTCCTAGATTTCTTAGCAAACAAATACCTTTTAGATATAAAGTTGGAAATGTTCATTGTTACTAAGCTAACAATAACAATATAGTTTCAGAATTTAATTTTATAAAAATTGCCAATTTTTGGTTCTATAAATTGTTTTATTTCAAGATTTGTTAAAACAAAATTTAAAAAAGAAGTCTTTAAACTACTTTGTATTTGAATTTCATTAATTGACATTTCATTATTTTTTGAAATAATATTTAAGACCAATTTCTCGTCTTTAGAAAGCTTGATATTATTATGTTTTAAAGTAGTTTTATTTTCAATCTTTTTAAGATCTAAATACTCAACAATTTGTTCTGGATGATTTAAAATTGTTGCCTGATGTCTTTGAATTAATAAATTTGATCCAGATGAATATTCTTGTTGATTGTTTCCGGGTACCGCAAAAACATCTCGGTTGTAGTCATTTGCCAATCTTGCTGTAATCATAGCACCCCCAGTTTTTTTTGACTCTACAACTATCGTACACTTACTCATTCCAGCAATAATTCTATTTCTTCTTGGAAAATGATAAGCTCTTGGACCTTCATTAGGCATAAACTCAGAAATAAGCAACCCATTTTTTTTTATTTTTTGGCTGTCCTCCAAATGCTTTTTTGGATATATCTTATTTATTCCACTTCCAAGAACTGCATGGTTTACCAAATTAAGTTCGTTTGCTGTTCTGTGTGCATATATATCAATTCCATAGGCCAATCCACTAACTATTCCAATTGGATATGACTTTAAGTAATTTAATATTCTTTTAATTTCTTTTAACCCATAATCTGTGCAGTTTCTAGTTCCTACAATAGATATTAAATTTTGGGTATTAGGGTTTTGCTCTCCTTTTGTATAAATTAAAAATGGAGCATCTGTACAATGGATTAGATCTTTTGGGTAAAACGCATGCCAATAAGGAATAATTTGGATTTTACTTTCCATACATTCTTGAATGATTTTTTCTGCTTTTTCAACTATACCACTTGAATTAATTTGGTTTAAAATTTTTAATCCAGTTTTAGAACTAACCCCTCTTAAACTTATCTTTAAGTTGTCAATTGCTTTTTTAGGGGATTTATGATCTTCAATTAGTTTTTTTTTAATACTAAAGGGCAATCCTTTTATCAATGAAAATATTACGGTGTCTAACATTACTCAACAAATAAAATATGTAAGGACATAGTTTTTTTACGTTTTACTTGTAAGGGTTCTTAATTTATCTTACTTTTACACTGAAATAGAAAGATAATATTAATGAGGGGACGAAAGTCCC
>Ga0233444_10004547_pt1 | contig 13208 bp, 11 predicted proteins | sample SI_124_October20_6_FD_182792 | JGI IMG/M metagenome (GOLD analysis project Ga0233444, IMG submission 182792) | Seawater microbial communities from Saanich Inlet, British Columbia, Canada - SI_124_October2016_10_MG | ecosystem: Environmental > Aquatic > Marine > Inlet | place: Canada: British...
ACTGAGGCGTGGGTAACGCCTGAATCAAACCATACATCGAGAGTATCCGTGACTTTTTGATACTCACTCTCTTCAGCACCCAAAAGCTCTGATGCCTCGGCGTCATACCATGCATCCATTCCCTGCTGTTCAACCAGCTTGGCTACCTGCTCAATAATATCTGCGGTTTGTGGATGAATTTCCCCTGTTTGCTTATGCACAAACAGTGCAATTGGCACGCCCCAGGTGCGCTGTCGCGAAATACACCAGTCGGGGCTGGCATCTAACATGCCCTGTATGCGAGCCTCACCCCATTCAGGGTGCCAACTGACAGATTTGATAGCCGCTTTAGCTTTGTCGAGAAGACCATTTTGATCCATGGACACAAACCACTGGGGCGTAGCGCGATAAATTAGCGGAGTTTTCGTTCGCCAACAGTGGGCATAGCTATGAGTAATCTTACCGCAACTCATTAACTGACCTCGCTCGGTCAAAACCTCAATAACCTGTTCGTCCACTTTATAAACATGCAGACCGGCAAACAATTCTACATCGTCTTTATACACACCATTATCGAGAATGTAATTGAGTGTGCCTATGCCATATTTATTGGATACTGCAAAGTCATCCAAACCATGATCTGGCGCTGTGTGAACACAGCCAGTTCCAGCCTCAGTAGTCACATGATCGCCCAACAGTACTGGGATATCACGCGTATAAAATGGATGATTAGCGATAATATTTTCTAGCGCAGCGCCCTGACAGCTTGCAAGAGCTTGGTAATCTGTGAGTTCAAGTCGCTCAGCAACGGACTCGAGCAAGTCGGTACCAATAATAAGCCTTTTAGCACCCGCCTGTATTAAACTGTATTCTAAATCAGCACCAATACTAATCGCCTGACTGCTAGGGATTGTCCATGGCGTAGTGGTCCAAATTAAGAAATTAACTGGTCCCTCACCAGCCAAGCCATTAAATGCGGACTCGAGCTTTTGCAACTGGTCCTTGGCATCGACTCTGTAGGCAACATCGATTGAGAAGGATGTTTTATCCTGATACTCAACTTCAGCTTCGGCTAGTGCAGAGCCACCTACAACACTCCAGTAAACAGGCTTGTAGCCCTTGACCAAATGACCGTTTTCGGCAATTTTTCCAACAGCGCGAATAATGTTGGCTTCCACATCAAAATTCATAGTCAGGTAAGGGTTTTGCCAATCACCAAGGACACCTACGCGAATAAAGTCTTTGCGTTGCCCCTCAACCTGTCGCAGGGCATAGTCACGACATTTTTGTCTAAACTTTGAATACTCTACCTTGACCCCTGCCTTGCCAATCTTCTTTTCAACATTATGTTCGATCGGTAGACCATGACAGTCCCAACCAGGAATATAGGGGGCATCAAAACCACTAAGTGTTTTTGATTTGATCACAATATCTTTTAGAGTTTTATTAACCGCATGACCCAGATGAATATCACCATTAGCATAGGGAGGGCCATCATGAAGGATATATTTTTCACAGCCAGCCCTAGACTCTCGAATATGCTGGTACAAATCATCGTCTTGCCACTGCTTTAACATTGCCGGCTCCCGCTGTGCGAGGTTAGCTCGCATAGGGAAATCAGTTTTTGGCAGATTCAAGGTTGTCTTGTAATCAATACTATCGGTCATTTTTTGTAAACTTTTCCATTTTATTTGATTTAATGGTTATTATTTTCAAACCATTGCTCAATCAATCTTACATCGTCACTGATGCTGTCAGACAGATCATTTAAACTAGTGAATTGTTGTTCATCTCTAATTTTGTGAACAAACTCAACACTAATTCTTCGGCCATAAATTTGTTGGTCAAAATTCAACAAATGTACTTCTAATATAGGTTTTAGCATATCACCTATGGTTGGACGAACGCCGACATTTGCCGCACCTTTGATACGTTTATCAACACCCTCAACATTCACCCAAACGGCATAGACACCAGCCAACGGTGCTCTAAACCGGTTAAGGTTAACATTGGCTGTAGGAAATCCCAACTCTCGACCTAGCTGTTGACCAAACGTCACCTTGCCATTAATCGAAAATGGACGCCCCAATAGATTACACACCTGTTCAAAATCTGATTGCTGAAGAAGCTTTCGCACCAATGTGCTACTTACTCGCTGATTTTTCAGCTCAACAGTTTGGGTATTTTGTACGCTGAAACCCTGTAGTTGGCCCATGGCAACCAAACTATCAAAATCACCTTTTCGGTCACAGCCAAATCTAAAATCATCTCCCACGATTAGATGCTTAGTATTGATCCCGTCGACCAGTATATCTTGCACAAACTCTGATGCAGTTAAACTGCGAAGTTCATGGTTAAATCGCAAGCAAACAACTAGGTCGATACCAAAGTCTAAAAGCGCTTCAATTTTTTCCCGCAAACGCATTAATCTAGGCGGTGCTGTTTCGGCCGAAAAATACTCTTGAGGCTGTGGCTCAAAGGTCATAGCAACAGCCAAACTATTAGAGCTATTTGCTTTATCAATAACCTGCTGAAGTATCGCCTGATGGCCCAAATGCACACCGTCGAACGAACCAATAGTCACAACGGATTGTTGGTTGTAAAGTCGCGATCTATCTATATCGCGAATCAGGCGCATTTTGGGCTTTTTTAACACCTAGTTAAGCACTCTTTAGTAAAGGCGACGAGTATACCTAGCAATCGCCAGAAAGGTAAGGCATAGCAAGAAAATGAGGTGACAAAAGTTCCTTGAACGAGGATAAAAATAGGAAAAATTATTTATTTGAATCAGTGGTCGCTTTTGTCGGGCCGCGCATATCAGATAATCTAAATCCAAACACAAATAAGCTAACTAAAAATGCCATAAATCCAGCGCCACATAGCAGCGCAAGTGACATTATTCGCTGCAACCAGTCCTGATGATAAAAGGCTTCCGTACCACCCCACATTCCAAGCAGATAAATTACCAATAACAACATGATTGCAACCGAGGCAATTAGACCAACAAAAAACCGTAGCCAACCCGCAGACGGCTGGTAAATAGCTTTTTTACGCAAACTTAAAAACAGCAATATGGCATTGATAAATGCAGATAGTGAGGTCGCAGCCGCCAACCCTAGATGGCCAATCTGCCAATATTTATGCAAAGGGATAACTAACATCAGATTAAACAGCATATTTAAAACCATTGCGATAACCCCAATTCGCACCGGGGTGCGCATATCCTGACGAGCAAAAAACCCTGGAGCCAGGACTTTAATCAACATAAAGGCGACAAGGCCAGCTGCATAGGCTTTAAGACTAAGCGATGCCATCGCCATATCACGCAGCGTCATCACCTCACCATAGTAGAACAGGGTAACCAAAATTGGCTCAGCTAATAACATTAGTGCAGCCGCGGCTGGCAACGCAATAACCAAAATCATTTTTAAAGCCCAATCGAGCGTTTGTGAAAATGCTTGATTGGATTGAGCAATATGGTGACGAGATAAATTAGGCAAAATAACTGTGGCAATAGCGATACCAAAAACACCTAGCGGCAACTCAGACAATCGATCTGAATAATACAACCAAGACACACTTCCCGTGGGTAAAAAAGTCGCAAGAACCGTATCTAGCAAAAGATTGATCTGACTAACAGATACACCAAATATCGCCGGCGCCATAAGGGCTAATACTTTTTTAACCCCCGAATGCTGCCAATCAACTTTCGGCATAGGCAACATATGAATTCTGCGTAAAAAGGGTAACTGAAAAATAAACTGTATTATGCCGGCCAGAAAAACACCCCATGCAAGCGCGTAGGCTGGCTGCTCGAATAATGGCGCTCCAATTATGGCGGCGGCAATCAGCGTAACATTTAGCAATAGCGGGGTGAATGCCGGCACTGCAAAGCGGTCATAGCTATTTAGTACTGCTCCGGCGACACCGGTCAATGAGATAAATAGTAAATAGGGAAAGGTAATTCGCAACATCTCGGCGGTAGCGGCAAACTTGCTGGGATTGTCCATATACCAGCTAGGTGCAAAAATAGCTGCCATCAAGGGCGAGGCTATAACAATAAATAGCGTAATAAGTATTAAGGTTAGACCAAGATTACCGGCAACTCGACTCACAAGCTCTCTTACCGCAGCGACACTACCCTTTTCTCTATATTCACCCAATATGGGAACAAAAGCCTGGGCAAAGGCGCCCTCAGCAAATAGGCGACGGAAGAAGTTGGGGATCTTAAAGGCTACAAAGAACACATCAGCCAATGCCTCAGCGCCAATTACGCGAGCAAATACGACATCGCGAGCAAGCCCTAAGAAACGAGAGAGCATGGTAAAGAAGCTGACCACACCGCTTGAGCGAAGTAGTCCGTGATCTTTTTTCTGCTGTGCTTTTTCCTTAGACACTATTGCTTCCGCTTTGTGAATTTTGCCTGCTAGTTTAACGATAGTAACAACCCAGTCCAAGCTAATCTATCAGCTGGAAATGATTGGTTTAAAAATAATTCTAAGCAAACCAGCAAAAAGTCTTTGAAAAGCGTAATATTAAGGTTGAATATCGTGAAATAACAATGTATATTTCCGCGCCTTTACAGTGTTCCCTTATTGAGGAGATAGTTCAAGTGGCTAATTCAGCACAAGCAAAAAAACGCGCACGTCAAAACGAAAAAAGACGTCAGCATAACGCTGGCCTTCGATCAATGGTTCGCACCTACATTAAGAAGGTTGAAGCAGCCCTCGAAAGTGGCGATGCTACTGCAGCCCAAGAAGCCTATACTTCATCGGTTCCAGTAATCGATCGCATGGCTGACAAAGGAATTATCCATAAGAATAAAGCTGCGCGCCATAAAAGCCGCCTTAACACTAGAGTTAAAGCATTAGCTGCAAAGTAATTATTCGATGATTTAAAAAAACCGGCTAGTGCCGGTTTTTTTGTGCCTAAAATTTATACCCTAAAGCACTTAACCTAAGAAGTAATATTGCCGGCTATAAAGGCCTGCACTGCTGCCTTATCATTATCAAGCACGGTATATTGCTCCTCACGATCAAACAAATCAGCCATATGCGGCGGCAATGTAGGATCCTCAGGATAACCAGCCTGCTTAACTGCATCGGGAAACTTAGCCGGATGTGCGGTTGCCAAGGTAATCATTGGCGTCGATTTGTTATTACTGCATTCACGCGCAGCCGCTAGGCCAATCGCTGTATGCGGATCTAGTAGATAGCCACTTTCTTCATAGGTTGAGCGGATAACTTCAACCATGCCCTTATCATCACAGCGATAACTTGAGAACAGCTTTCTTGCTTTGGTTAAGGCTTTATCACTCAACGCCATGTGACCCTTTTTAGCATCAGCCATTAGATTTGCAATTTGCTGACCATCACGATCATAAAGATCAAACAATAGGCGCTCAAAGTTACTGGAAATCATAATATCCATACTGGGCGCCAAACTTTGCTCAAGCGGCTGTGTACTGTGATCATTCTCACTAATACAACGATGCAAGATATCATTTTGATTGGTCGCGATAACTAACTGCTCAATAGGAAGACCCATCTGATGGGCTAGATACCCGGCAAAAATATCGCCAAAATTACCGGTTGGCACCGAGAACGATACTTTTTTATGCGGCCCACCCAAGGCTAGAGACGCCCAAAAATAGTATACAATCTGAGCCATAATTCGCGCCCAGTTTATTGAGTTAACTGCAGCTAACTGGCGCCCTTCAGGCAAGAAAGACTGATCAGAAAAACTCGCTTTAACCATATTTTGGCAGTCATCAAAGTTACCATGCAGAGCCAAATTATGAATATTATCAGACAGAACAGTAGTCATTTGACGTCGCTGCACCTCAGATACTCGCTGATAAGGATGGAGAATAAAAATATCTAGATTCTTACAGTGTCGACAACCTTCGATAGCGGCAGAGCCGGTATCGCCAGATGTAGCACCCATAATCACCACTTTTTGATCGCGCTTGGTCAGAATATAGTCAAGGAGGTTGCCCAAAAACTGCAGTGCAAAGTCTTTAAATGCCAGAGTTGGACCTTGAAATAACTCTAAAATCCATTGATTGTGGCCCGCTTGAACTAGCGGCGCTATGGCTTCATGACGAAAACCTGCATAGGATTTTTCGATCAGCTCACGTAAATCCTGCTCAGGAATTGAGCCACCTACAAATGGTGTAATAATCTTAAGGGCTAGCTCCTCATAAGAAAGTTCGGCCCATGAGGCTATTTCTTCAGTGCTAAATTTAGGTAATTGCTCTGGCACAAATAAACCGCCATCTTCAGCAAGTCCTGTTAACACGACATCTTCAAAACTTTTAGGCTCAACGCCACCTCTAGTACTGATATATTTCATTTACTGATCCAAATGCTCTACGCGGATAAATTTAATAGAATCTCGCACAGTTTCAAGATTCTCTATACGCTCAACTGCAGTGCTTAATAACTTTTCTTGAGTTACGTTGGTGACAATTATCACATTGACGTAATCTTCACCAGCCGGCTGCTCTTTCTGCACTATTGCCTCGATACTAATACCAGTATCACCCATAATTGTGGTGATCTCTGACAGCACACCCGGCTTATCTAAGGCAGAAAAACGCATGTAGAAGCTAGTTTCTATTTCTTCAATCGCCACAATATTTCGCTGTTCAAGCGCTGAAATAGGACAACCCAAGGCATTAACCTTTGCCTCTGCGGGCGCATCGATGGTTCGAGCCACATCGACAATATCAGCAATCACTGAAGACGCGGTTGGCTCTGCACCAGCACCTGGACCACAAAATAAGGTGGTACCCACGGCATCAGCATTGACCATAACCGCATTAGCCACGTCATTAACGCCGGCAATCATACTAGCTTGCGGAACCAGTGTTGGATGCACACGAAGTTCAACGCCCTGCTTAGTTTGTCGGGCAATACCAAGGTGCTTGATAGCATAGCCTAGCTCTTTGGCATAGGCGACGTCTTGCGGCTCTAATTGAGTAATACCATCGGTATACAGCCCCTCAAGAGTAAGTGGCATTTCGAATGCAATAGAGGCCAAAATAACCAGCTTGTGAGCTGCATCAATACCCTCTACATCAAAAGTTGGATCTGCTTCAGCGTAACCCTTTTCCTGCGCCTCAACCAAAACATCATTAAAATCACGACCCTTGGTATCCATCTCTGTAAGAATAAAGTTAGTGGTGCCATTAATAATACCAGCAACCCAATTGATCTGATTAGCAGATAGGCCCTCGCGAAGCCCTTTAATAATAGGAATTCCACCGGCAACAGCGGCCTCATAGGCAACAACAAGACCTTTAGATGCGGCAACGGAAAAGATTTCCATACCGTGCTCTGCAATCAATGCTTTATTGGCCGTAACCACATGCTTGTTATTTTTAAGCGCAGTCATTACCAGATCATAGGCAACCGTTGTGCCGCCAATCAACTCAACAATTATGTCGATATCAGGGTTTTGCGCAACTTCAAAGATATCTCGCACAACATTGGCAGAACCGGTATCACAATTCGGGTTATCTCTACGGGCACCAATTTGCGCAATGTTAATAGCGCAATTAGCACGCTGATTAATATTGCTTGAATTACGTGATATTACATTAAATACGCCGGAACCCACTGTTCCGAGACCGCAGATGCCGACTTGTACAGATCGCACGTTCACTCTCCAAAAATTAATAGTATCTTAGGTATTGTTTTGCTAAAAATGGCGGCAACATTAAACACCTAATTGAGCCCTGTCAATGGCGCAATTCTATACTAAAAGAGGCTTTTTCGGGGTTATTTTTATGTTTTTACGGTAATTGGCTAATCTGCACTTATCAGCGATTGTTTTAATTAGACGAAATACCCAAAAGTTTTGCGAAATTCGCGGCAGGTTGATAGCCAGGAATAAGTGTGCCATCCATCAAAATAATTGCCGGAGTACCTGTAACACCAATGCTATTACCGAAGGCATAATGTTCAGCAACTGGGTTATTATCACAGACCTCAACGTCAACATTTTGACCATTTTTCACCTTGGTCAAGGTATCTTGCTTATCGTCCGCACACCAAGCCTTAGCGATTTTATTGTAGGAACCTGAAGGTATTCCCGCTCTTGGAAACGCCAGATATCTGACTTCGATACCCATAGCATTGAGCTGAGGGACTTCCTGGTGGAACTTGCGACAGTAACCACAGTCAACATCAGTAAACACATTCATAATAGCTTTAGACTCGCCTTCAGGCTTAAAGATAATCATATCTTCAGTAGACCGCGTAGCAAAAACATCACTCCGCTTGATAGCCTTTCTTGCTTCCATGGTATCAACAATAGCACCCTCTTTAACCTGAAGTAGTCCGCCCTGAAATAGATACTCACCTTGCTCATGGACAAACAATAGAGGGCCACTTGCTACCTGCACCTCGTAGACTCCAGGTATAGGTGATTCACCAAGAAATGTAAATTGAATATCGGGCCTAGCTACCCTGAGAAAAGATAATACTGACGCCTCAATATCCTTTGGTGGTTGCTGCACTTCTTGAGAAATATCTAACTGCGAATCTTTTACAGTATCACCCATAGTGGTAGTTATTTCTTCACCAACAAAACTGGCGTGCGGCTGAGAAGATTCATCAGCCCTGTCAATGGCAACAAGTTTTACCACTGCGAACAAACAACACAGGATAAACACAGTGGCAATAAATCGCGACTTGCAAACTATATGCAAAACAAACTCCTAGGGGAACTCTTATAAGGCAGGCAGCCCCAGTGAAGGGCTGCCCATATGCTGCTAGTTTAGACGATAAAACTGGAAACTATAATGCTTCTTCGCCAGTCTCACCGGTACGGATACGCAATGCTTGCTCAACTTTGTATACAAATACTTTGCCATCGCCAATTTTACCGGTTTTAGCCGCTTTCTCGACTGCCTCAATAACTGCATCAAGAATATCATCTGCAACTACAACTTCTAATTTAACCTTGGGCAAGAAATCAACAACATATTCTGCACCTCGATATAATTCAGTATGACCCTTCTGGCGCCCAAATCCCTTAACTTCTGTTACGGTTATTCCTTGAACACCAACATCGGACAAAGCTTCGCGAACATCATCCAATTTAAATGGCTTTATTGTGGCTGACACCAAAAACATAATGTACTCCTCTTAATACAAAAAATTTAATTAGTAGTAGGTAAAGATACCTGTTATTTCATTATATTGCATCTTTGCAATTAATATTAACTTTTAACTGCCTTTTTGCTTATGACTATCATGCACTTTTTTACAGACAAAAAAAACCGGGGCACAGGGCCCCGGTAAGCTTGCAGAGCAGAAACTTAGCTTTTTGAGCTTGTGAATTCAGGATATGCTTCCATCCCGCACTCAGCTATGTCTACACCATTTGCTTCATCTTCTTCAGATACTCTTAGTCCGATAAGTGCTTTGATTACATACCAAGCGATAAAGCTTGTTACGAATACCCATACAAAGATGGTAGCAGCACCGATTAACTGACCAGAGAAAGAAGAGCCATCATTAGTCACTGGCACTAGCAATAGACCTAAAAGACCTACCACACCGTGAACAGAGATAGCACCAACAGGATCGTCTAGTTTTAGCTTATCCAGAGTAAGAATACTGAATACAACCAAAACACCACCCAAGGCACCAAACAACGTAGCTTGAAGAGCACTTGGCGTTGAAGGCTCAGCTGTAATAGCAACTAGACCTGCTAGTGCACCATTAAGCGCCATAGTAAGGTCAGCCTTACCAAATAGAAGCTTAGCAACAACTAATGCAGCGATAAGGCCACCAGATGCAGCAGCGTTAGTATTCAAGAATACCATTGCAACAGCGTTAGCACTCTCAACAGATGCAGTAGCTAGAACTGAACCACCGTTAAAGCCGAACCAACCCATCCATAGAATGAATGTACCAAGTGTAGCCATTGGCAAGTTAGCGCCGGGGATAGCGTTAATTTGTCCATTAGGGCCAAATTTACCCTTACGTGCGCCCAATAAAATTACACCAGCTAGTGCTGCAGAAGCACCTGCCATGTGAACAATACCAGAACCAGCAAAGTCAGAGAAACCAAGATCACCAAGAGTGTACATGCCGAATACAGAAGCACCACCCCAAGTCCAAGCACCTTCCATTGGGTAGATATAGCCTGTCATGATTACGGTGAATAGTAGGAAAGACCATAGCTTCATGCGCTCAGCGACAGAACCAGAAACAATAGACATAGCAGTAGCTACGAATACAACCTGAAAGTAGAAGTCAGCAGCAGGAGCATAGGTCCAATCGTCAGCAACACCATCACCAGCAATTCCACTAAGGAAAGTATCACCACCATACATAATTGCGTAACCGCAAATTAGGTACATAGTACAAGCAATAGCAAACAACGCTACGTTTTTGGTTAAGATTTCAGTGGTGTTTTTAGAACGAACTAAACCAGCCTCTAGCATCGAGAAGCCAGCTGCCATCCACATTACGAATGCACCGCACACCAAGAAATAAAAGGTGTCTAGTGCGTATTGAAGTTGAAATATATCAGTCATTTTGATTCCTCTAATTAAATCGCTTCGGCACCGGTTTCGCCGGTACGGATTCGGATTACTTGTTCAGTGTTAGTAATAAAAATTTTGCCGTCACCGATTTTTCCGGTTTGAGCCGCTGCAGTTATAGCTTCAACTGCAGGTTCAACCTGTTCGTCCGCTAACGCAACCTCAACTTTTACTTTGGGTAGAAAATCTACCACGTATTCAGCACCTCTATAGAGCTCTGTATGCCCTTTTTGGCGCCCGAACCCTTTGACTTCGGTAACAGTAACACCCGTTACACCTAACTCACCTAAGGCCTCTCGAACTTCATCTAGCTTGAAGGGCTTTATAATTGCCGTAACCATTTTCATTGAACTTCTCCGTTGAGTAATTACATAACTCATGTTTTTTTAAACTAATTTAGAACTTCTACTGGTGAAATTAGGTTTAAATTTCATTTAACGTAACTTCACCAGTAGAAGTTCTTTGTTTAAATCTCCCAAGATTTAAATTTTAATGCGTGTTGAATGTATGTTTTCTAATACGCACATAAGACTATGCATATTGCATGCCAACTTTTAAAAATAATGTGGAACAGCCCCTCAAAGAGTAAGAAAAAAATAAAAATTCCCAATTTTGAGGGGATAAATTGTTTGACTTAAAATAATTTGCACCATTTTGGTTCGCTTTTTGTTTTTCAAAGCACTTTTTTGGTTAGCATGAATTTACTAGGATAAGCACAGTTAAATTTGCTACAGTAAATCCATACAAGGAACTATACCCATGAAACCAGATGACTTTTTCCAACAGTTAAAAGACCAGCTCAATTCAGCCATGACCGGATCTAAATCACTTAATGCTGAGGCAATGACCTATCTTCAGGCGGCGACAAATACTCTTTTTGATAAATTCGACATTGTTTCTAGAGAAGAATTTGATGCGCAAAAAGCCGTTCTTTCTCGCTCAAGACAAAAAATCACGCAACTAGAACAACAGCTAGCCGAACTGGAAAAAAAATTGGCAGAATAATTGTCGCCACTCACAAAATAGGGACAATGGATGTCACTCTCAACGGTTAACACCCGCGCCAAGTTAGGCTTGCAAGCCCCCTTAGTCTCCGTAGAGGTACATCTTTCAAATGGATTGCCTGCATTTAATATTGTTGGTTTACCCGAAACTGCTGTAAAAGAAAGCAAAGACCGAGTTCGCAGCGCAATTATTAACTCAAAATTTGAATTCCCCAATCGGCGCATTACCGTAAACTTAGCGCCTGCCGAATTACCGAAAACTGGGAGTCGCTTTGACCTGGCCATTGCTATTGGTATTTTAACGGCTTCAGATCAGGTCCCGAAACAGCTTCTTGAGCAATATGAATTTATTGGCGAACTAGCCCTATCGGGAGAATTACGGGGCGTTGAAGCAATCCTTCCTGCAGTTATAGCCTGTGCCAGCGCGAACAAACAAATCATTGTCAGCCGAGAAAACGCCAATGAAGCCTCGATGGTCGAAGCGATTACTGTACTTGCCGCAAATAATCTGCTGCAAGTCACAGCCCACCTCTATAAAACACAACCTATAGAATCTTGGCGTAAAAATAGGGTGCAAAGTAAACCACAGCACCCTGAAATAAGTGATGTAATCGGTCAGAAACAAGCAAAACGTGCTTTAGAGATTGCTGCCTGCGGCGGTCATCATATATTGTTATTTGGGCCACCGGGGACCGGGAAATCAATGCTAGCCCGTCGCTTAGCGGGCATTCTTCCGCGAATGAACAATCATCAAGCGTTGCAGGTCGCTTCTATACACTCCTTAGCTAATAAAACTGTATTTCGAAATTTACTCCAACGACCTTTTCGTTCGCCACATCATAGTGCATCAGCTATTGCTATCGTTGGCGGTGGCAGCTCGCCAAGGCCGGGTGAAATATCCCTTGCTCATGAGGGGGTTTTATTTCTTGATGAATTTCCGGAGTTTCAGCGATCTGTTATAGAAATGTTACGTGAACCTTTAGAGTCAGGTGAAATCAATATATCTCGTGCCGCTGCACAACTTACCTTTCCTGCGCAATTTCAGTTGGTAGCGGCAATGAATCCCTGTCCCTGCGGCTATAGGGGGAGTCAGCGCTGTGATTGTAGCGCAGAAAAAATAGCCCGCTATCAGAGCAAAATATCTGGCCCCATATTGGATCGCATTGATCTTCATATACCGGTAACCAATATCGATAATAAGCAATTATTTCAGACACCTGAACAACAGCAGGGTGAATCTAATCAGAAAATCAGCCGCAGAGTTAATCATGCCAGATCAATACAAATAAAAAGACAGGGCCTTATTAACGCCAGACTTGATAATCAACAACTAAAAAAAGTTTGTCCGCTAAATCAAATACAACAGGACTTTTTAGACCATGCTATTAATAGCTATGCACTTTCAACCAGAAGCTTTCACCGCTTACTAAAAGTTGCGCGAAGTATTGCCGATTTAGCTGAACTAGAGTTACCTGATATTCCTCAGTATCAAGAAGCTTTGAGCTACCGCAATCAATTTAATGCGCAAAAATAAACAAAAGCATAGCGTTAGTTGATGATTAAATAGCCAAAATTAGTAATAATCGCCAAACCATTACTTTTTGAGGCCCATCAATGCCAGATAAAGAATCGCGTCTTGTGTACTCCACGGAAACGGGTCGTAT
>Ga0233444_10004548_pt1 | contig 13203 bp, 8 predicted proteins | sample SI_124_October20_6_FD_182792 | JGI IMG/M metagenome (GOLD analysis project Ga0233444, IMG submission 182792) | Seawater microbial communities from Saanich Inlet, British Columbia, Canada - SI_124_October2016_10_MG | ecosystem: Environmental > Aquatic > Marine > Inlet | place: Canada: British...
AAGGAAAATAAGAAAGCAGCCGGAACAGCCCAAGATACAGTAGGCCAACCCGGAATGAATATGCCAATAAAAGCAAATAATGTGAATAGAGAACCGAGGGACTGGTAAATGATACTCTTGACTCTATTACTGGAGATGCAATACTTTTCGACTACTGAATCAACAGTCAAAAGACGCTCGCCCATGATAGTCGGTTTAATTATTCATTATCAATAATATGTATACGAAATTTATACAAATTTCTCTATCTAGAGGAAATCCATTGTGATACAAGAGTCTCAGCAAACCGGTCTTGTTGAATACCTGAATGACTTATTGGTCTAACTATTACTAACAAGTCTAGTTCACCACCCCATGTACCTGATGCTGCACAAAGTACCTCACCGACCTTAAATCCATCAATATCTGAACTCAATGTTAGACTTCTCAATTCATAGAGCCGAATATCTAAATTATACTCATTTCCTGTCGCTGAATCGACGTAATTATGTTTATCTGCAGATATTATCTCTACTAAATTCATTTCATCTGAATCTAAATTCAGCACTATTTGTTCATCTAATAATTCCACAGCCTGCTTCAATCTAGATTGCTCCATATTGAAAATATCCGCTAGATTAAGAGATGTTGAAGCTGATGCTAATTGACTGAATTGATGAGGAATACGTAATTTTAACGATTGCACAATTTCTACATTTAATCCTCCATCTGATGGAAGCATTACCCATGTATATTGATTACCCGAAGGATAGATTGGAGCATTTGGGTTCTCTTTGAGAATAGGTTCTCCCCATTGTGATGGAGAAATTGGTTCTGATACTGGAATGAAACCTCCAGCCATCAAAACCATACATAGAGACAGAATAACATAGATTCGTGTTCTAGTAAATTGTTTCCATGAATGTCTACCCGCCGGACTGACTGAAGAAATAAGTAAAATTACTGGAATTATTATGAATAATCCCCATGGTACGATCCATAAAAGTAAAATTGAGATGGCTAAAACCTCAATTCCATATTCACCGATTATCTCATTTCTATCAAAATCACGCCCTTCAGATTCTATTTTCTTCTTGTTGTAAATAACAAGACCTGCAACTAGTGCCAAAAGAAGGAGTGTTGTAATTACACCGCCAAACATTTCGACCCTCGACACTGGACATATGTCATATTGAAAGAGGCTTTCGTAATATCCAGCATCGAACGGTAGATTGTCAAATGATAACTTCAAGGCCAAACCATGTCGGATGTGGTGCTAGAGTTGGAGGATGCCGCATTTAGGCATTCAATCTCTTCACGGAGTTTGTCCAAACCATTTGGAAAAACACAAGGCTCCGGTATTTTTTCGCTCAATCTTAAACTTCGCCGAGGTCAAATATTGGGATTAGTAGGACCTAATGGTGCTGGTAAGACTACTTTGATGCGAATTTTAGCAGGAATTTATCCAATTCAAAAAGGCAAGATAAAATATAATAAATCAAAATCAAATAATCTATCATCAATCTCTGAAATGGAACTTCGCTCTGTAGTTGGTCACATGCCTGAGCAAGTTCGATGGCAGGGTAAAACAACCGTGAAAAGAGCATTGGAAGATATTGCTGAAATGCGAGGAGTCGCATTTCGAGTAGATGGAATTCTAACTATGGTCGGACTATCTGAAATGAAGGACTCAGAGTTAGACCAACTCAGTCAAGGAATGCGTCAAAGGTTAACTCTAGCAACCGCATTACTTGGTTCGCCAAAAATTCTCTTACTAGATGAACCATTCAACGGCTTAGACCCCGTAGCAATTAGGGCATTTGAAAAATTATTAAATGAGTTGGCTATGAAAGGAGTTTCAATTATTATATCATCGCACAGAGTTGCTGGAATGGTGCACATAGTCGACAGACTCGCATTGCTTCACAAGGGTCAATTACTAATTGAGGGAACATTAAAAGACATCGAAAGCGAATTTGAATTGGATAATCGTATAGAAATTCAAGGACCTGGTAAGATGCCTAACTTTGAAAAAATAATCACAGATTCTAATTCTATATTACAATCTCAGCATACAGAGCTTGGCTGGACTGTTGTGGTTAGAGATAAAGATGATAATTTACTAAACAAGTTAGTATCATCTAATATTAAGATTAATACTTGGAAATCCAAAGATACAGATATAGTGGAAATGATATGTTCTGCTACAGGTCTTGAATTGGAGGAAATCGGGTTTAACGTAGTATCTTCAACAATGATGCCTTACAAAACTAGAGGTGAGGAGGAATGAGTAGTTACAAGAAGGTTCGAAGCGTCACAATAGCGCATCTTTCAAATCGACTCTTCTCTGCTAGAATGGCGATAATGTTACCAATACTAATTCTGTTCATACCAGGCATGGCATGGGGATTTTCAGACCCTAAAGTCATGTTACCTGGAGGGATAACTCCATCTTCGGCAACTGAAGTGATGTTCTATACCAGTTTAGGGATTGTATTTGGAGCCACTATGTGTGCAGTTCTACTATCTTTTGATGGGGTCAGTAAAGATAGAGCAAGCGGAGTTTTAGAAATCAAACTCTCACAACCTATGCAACGTTCGCATCAGTCTTTGTCTTTGGTGGTTGGACATTGGCTAGCGATACTCATACCAACATGGATTTTATGGGCTATTTCCTATGTCATCGTAAACTATCGTATGGGTGATTGGCCGAGTATTATAGATGCATTAACATCCTTCATCTCTGTAGCATTGATCTTGTTATGGTATGTTCTGTTCTCACTAATCGCTTCATCACACGCTAGAGAACAGGGCACATCAATTGCTTTTGGAGTTGGTGTATGGTTCCTATTTACTTTCCTTTGGGCTCTAGTGACTACCATGGTGGCATTTGCATCTGGAGTTTCAATTGGAGAAGAAAATGACCCCAAATGGATAGATTTAGAGGGGGTACTGGACTTATTTTCCCCCAATGGAGTATTCCATCATTTACTTGAAACGCGATTAACTGGTGTAGAAAGAGGAGTTTCACCGCTAATCTCGTGGTTTGTTGCTTTGATTTGGTCTCTCGTACCGTGGTATTGGTTCAATTCTAGAATGAAAATAATACAGCCATAAACTGAAATTTATACTTCAAGAGGCCGAAGAGTATTAGACGAGCGGAGAATAGGCAACGATATGGCAGGAAACCGTTTCACTGTACATTCGACCGCAATCGGACTAATTATCTTGATGATTATGATGACCCTTACGCCACTGGCTGAAGAGTCCCAACTAGACGAAAAGAAGGTAATGGAAGCAAGCGGAAGACAACTGGATGATGTTGATTGTTCAGGTTTAACATTTGAAGACTTATTCGACTATAACTTTGCTCTATTCGACATAGATATCGAAGATGACTGGGCTACTTCGAGTATGAGCGCTACAGCATATGTCAACGGAAGTAACTCAGCAACAGTTAGAGAAAATCTCGACGGACTCTTCGATGGAGCACCCGGTGGAAACAACTCATGGATTAGTACCGATGAAAGAGAAGCAGTAAGAGAAATTGGGCCAAAGTGTATTGAAGATATGGATACAAGGCTCGGACTCCGTGAAGGAATACCTCACCGTGGTGGTGTTGATTGGAATGACTTTGAATTTGTTGAAGAAGGAATTGCTCTAGACGAAGTTGACTTAGTACCTGAGGGCAACTCTGAAGAACGTAACTGTCAAAATCTACTGGCATCATCCAACTGTACAGAAGTTCCAGTTAGTGTTACTGACGACCTCCAAATTTCACTATTCGTTAAAAATGGAGAATCTAATAATTTAAGATTCGATCAACTACCAAACCAAGGTGACTCTAACTTTACTCTAGCATTAAATGTAACAAATATGACAAATGCAGAGCTAATGCTAACTTTCCCTGTACTTCAAGGCCTTAGAATTGCTAATTTTAGCATGAGAGATGATGGTGTCGAGATAAGTTCATTCGAACCAGAAGAAATTTATCTTCCGGATGGACGACTAAGAGTCAGTCAAAAAGTAAACTATGATAAGGCGGACTGGCCAATTGGAAGAAATCTCTTTATTGATTTCACCACTGATGCACCAGAATCTAATGATATTCCACAATGGACTGGCGCTGCTCCAAGCGATAATACAATCATTCCAATAATGAATGGTGGAGAATACTCCGCTGTATTAGGAGATGAAATTAGCACATGGGCTAGCGACACAAATGGTTGGAATCTAGAGTGTACATTCGCTGATGTGGGTTGGTCTTCAAGACAAAATCAAGATGGCGACCTCCTAGTAACATCGCCTTCTGGAACTGCTATAACTACTGCTGAATGTGCAATTAAGGACCCATTTGGCGCTCAAAACAATGATACACTCACATTCACATTTGGACAGCCATTCACTGCGACTGCAGAAATTACCGATGGTGAAAATGTTGACTTCACAGTAACTCCTACCGGACTGGTAAGTGAATTAAGTGTAGCAGCACATGCGCATCAAATGCAGATAATGGGGACCATGCGGTCTGCTTCAATAACCAACGCACCTGTGACAATATCACTACCTATGGAAGGACTTAGACCTGGTAGTGTAATGGTTATGGGTAGCGCTCAAAACAGCAATATGTTGAATTTCGACTTTATGCTAGACTTCGGTCTAGAAAAGGTAAGTTTACCTCCTGTCCTAGAAATTAAAGTTAACTTCGAAGGAAAGAATGGAACTTGGGATGCCAGTGGATTGAAATTCACTTTGAAAGGTGAAGTAATCGACCCTGATGGTGAAGCAGTAACTCTTTCACTGGCATTGTGTGGCTCACAGGCATCTGATTTCACTAAAGTTGGAAAGAACTGGGAAATCGATGTTTCAATCGCTACATGTGTTCAACAAGGAATTACTGATTACGATGTCACAATCTCTGCAACTGATGAATCTGGCGTCATAAGCACTCTTAGCGTGATGGTAAAGGACCCTTATGCAAATGATGACGACTCGCAATCAACAACTGACAGTGATAACGGAGATTCTGAAAGCTCAGGATTACCCGGTGTTTCTTTGATGGCAACTCTGACTGTCACTCTTCTAGGGGCTGCGTTTGCTCTAAGAAAGCAAGAAGAATGATTTCACAACCTCCCAATAATAAAAGTGATTAACATGTTTTCCGGTACTATAGATTCTATGAGCCACGAAGGTGGCTTACTACTTTCCTTTGGAGGCTCTTCGCCTGCTCTTGACTCAATCATTATTAGAGCCTCAGATGGGATTTATATCGGTAAAATTGACGGTGTACTGGGGAATACAGATTCGCCAATGGCCCACGTTGGGCACATCGATCGTAAATTAGATTTGAACTCACTAGTTGGTGAAGAAGTTAATATCCGTGCTAAAAAGCCACGAGAAGAAAGATACCCATCATCTAGAGATAGAGATTCTAGAGGCGATGGCCGTAGAGACGGTGGCAGTGGAAATTTCGACAGAGGCTCCAGAGATGGTGGTCGCAGAGACGGTGGCCGTGGGAATTTCGATAGAGGCTCCAGAGACGGGGGCCGTGGAAATTTCGATAGAGGCTCCAGAGACGGGGGCCGTGGGAATTTCGACAGAGGTAATCGAGGAAGAAATGACTCAAATGATGGCGACTGGGATTGTCCTAAGTGTAATAATTCTAACTTCGCTAGAAGAACTGAATGTAACAGATGTGGCGAGCCTAGAGGTGCTGGCGGCGGTCGTAGAGATGGAGGCCGTGGAAATTTCGACAGAGGTTCAAGAGACCGAAGAGACGGAGGCCGTGGAAATTTCGACAGAGGTTCAAGAGACCGAAGAGATGGAGGCCGTAGAGACGGTGGCCGTGGAAATTTCGATAGAGGCTCTAGAGACGGTGGAGCTACATTTGCTCATAACGACTGGGATTGTCCTAAATGTAACAACTCCAATTTTTCATTCCGTAGAGAATGTAACAGATGTGGCGAGCCACGTTCTGGAGGCGGTGGAGACCGAAGAGACGGTGGCCGTGGAAATTTCGATAGAGGTTCTAGAGATGGTGGTCGCAGAGACGGTGGCCGTGGAAATTTCGACAGAGGTAATCGAGGAAGAAATGACTCAAATGATGGCGACTGGGATTGTCCTAAGTGTAATAATTCTAACTTCGCTAGAAGAACTGAATGTAACAGATGTGGCGAGCCTAGAGGTGCTGGCGGCGGTCGTAGAGATGGCGGCCGTGGAAATTTCGATAGAGGCTCCAGAGACGGTGGTCGCAGAGACGGTGGTCGAGGAAATTTCGATAGAGGCTCCAGAGACGGAGGCCGCAGAGATGGTGGCCGTGGAAATTTCGATAGAGACTCCAGAGGCGGTGGCGGCAGAGACGGTGGTCGTGGAGAGAGAAGAGAATTCTCTAGCCGTGATGATGACAGAACTAAGCCAAAAGAGAATAATTTCCGCAAATCAAAGGGTAAAAGAGCAGGACACGCCCACAATAACGCACCAAAACCAATTATTCCACGTAAATTTAATCGAAATAGTGATGATTAAATGATGCCCTCATAGAGTGATGGATATGAGCGCTGAAGAACACTACTTGAATGCAATTGAAGCGTTAGAGCAAGGTGACAGGGAAACTGCCTTGAAAGAAGCAAAGACTGCAACTAAAATTGATCCTGAACATGTTGAAGCATGGCAACTATACTCTGATGTCACTCTTCCTCTGCCTGGAGAGCCTATTTCACTTATCGATGCCTCTAGATCATTATCTGCGGTTAGAAAAGTGGTCGAATTAGAACCTACTAGAATTGATATGTGGGTTAGAGGAGGTAGACTCCTAGCAGATGAATTAGGACTTCTGATGGATGCTTTGCAATGGTGGCAAGATGTTAGACACTATGCACCAAATGAAGTGACTCCACTAATCGAACAAGCAACAATTCTTGCCGATATGGGATTGTATGAAGAATCAAGACAGCGTCTTGAAACTATCATCAATGAAAACATGGATGTAGCAACTACTCAATATGGGCGTATACACCAGTTGCTTGGCCTAGTTAGAAACGCTGCAAATCAAGACACTAATGAACACTTCAAACCTTGGGAAAAGCGACATGCTGGATGGACGGCGATTGAGGCAAAAATGAAGAAGCAACCTGCATCTGAAACTTTCATCTTTATGCTGACAACAGTTCCAATTCTATTTGCTGTTATTCTTCTATCAAATGCTCTAGCTGGTCAAGGATGGGGGGCATTTTGCTTAACCTCGTTGGTTATATTCATAACAGTGCTATTTGGTATGAGAATAGCCAAAAATCTATTCCGGTCTGTTAATAGGCCGGCGTTTAATTTACTCAGAGCAATGAACTTTGAGGCTTCTACTGGCTTCTCAGTAATACCTGAAAATGTTCGAACATCTGTTCTTTGCATGTACATAATGCAGAGAAAACCTCTCGCTTGGCAAGAGAGAATGTTAATCATTATCGAAGAAAAGAATAAGATTCCGAAGAACTGGAAGCTCTCGATGCCTGACTTTGAATCTCATTATGATGAAATGGGACTCATAGAGGATGACCAAGAAGAAAACTCAGCTTCCAAATTTTGGGAAGAATAATAACTTCATGTTCCAGCAGTGTAATCTGTTAGATAAGCAACTTGGTCTGCAGTTAATACATCGATTTCAAATCCAAGAGTTGCAAGTTTAGTCTTTGCAAGTCCTTGGTCTTGTTCCAATGAAATGTCATGTACTATTGGGCCAAGAGACTTTCCTTCCTTAGCAAGGCGACAAAGTGCTAGATACTGATTAGCGAATGACATATCCATAACTTCTGATGGATGTCCTTCAGCAGCAGCCAAATTAACTAATCTACCATCGGCCAAGATGAAGACCCTTCGGCCATCTGGAAGAGTGTATTCAACATTATTTTCTCTTATTGTTCGCTCACTAGTACTCATTTCTTTCAATTGTTCAATATTTATTTCACAATCATAATGTCCAGTATTAGAGATGATTGCACCCTCTTTCATAGATGCGAAATGTCTATCGACGATGATATCCTTCATTCCTGTAGCAGTACAGAATATATCCCCTAGAGATGCTGCTTCATCCATTGGCATTACTCTAAATCCATCCATTACTGCTCTAAGTGCCGGAAGTGGGTCAACTTCGGTGATGATTACATTTGCACCCATACCCTTAGCACGCATAGCAAGACCTCTGCCACAATGACCATATCCAGCAACGACGAATGTCTTACCTGCAATGAGTACAGAAGTAGCTCTTAGAATACCATCAATGGTTGATTGTCCAGTTCCATAAACATTGTCAAAATCCCATTTTGTAATTGCATCGTTAACTGCAATTACTGGATATTTCAAATCTCCAGCATCTCCCATTGCTCGAAGTCTATGAACACCGGTTGTTGTTTCCTCTGTTCCACCGATTACACCGTCTGCATACTCAGTTTTCTCACCGTGTACTCGAACTATCAAATCTGCTCCATCATCAAGAGTTAGAGTTGGTTTGAATTCAAGAGTTTTATCGATGCACCAGTAGAAATCTTCCGTAGACTGACCATGCCATGCATGAACCGAGTATCCTTCTGTAGCGAGCCATGCTGCTACATCATCTTGAGTTGAAAGAGGATTGCATCCAGACCAGGATATTTCTGCACCTGCTGCCGCTATTGTCTCGATTAATACTGCTGTTTCTTTGGTGACGTGTAAACAACCTGTAACACGCATTCCTGCCAGAGGTTTGGTCTTCAGAGCTTCTTCACGAAGTGCTGCTAAAACTGGCATTCTAGCTCTCGCCCAATCGACTCTAAGAGAACCACTCTCTGCAAGATTGATATCGGCGACGGTGTAGGTATCTGTCCTGTCCATGATGTCGGCGACCAATAGTCACTTTTGAACCCATTGATGCTAGTTGCCAACAATATCAGCGCAAATTGCAAAGTTGCTGGTGTTAACCTTGTTGCTGTATGTAAGCCGCAGCATATTGTTGAGCGTATGCTGCTGCTGTTTGTTGGTCATATCCTTGTGATATGAATTGCTGATAATATTGCTGATATGCTGCATCCATTGCAGGATTAGAAGCGGCAGCTGGTTGAGCAGCTGTAGCAGTTGCTGATGCACCGCCCGCTTGGTCTGCATACTGTGAGGCATATGCCCTAGCAGTTTCTTCTGGGTAACCTTGTGCAATCAATTGCTGAACATATTGCTCAACTGGGTCTTGCTGGTATCCCCCTACTCCGCTAAAGTCTTTGACCATTCCATCCATACCTTCAGAATCACTCTTCTTCAAGAAGAGGAAAGTTAGCGCTAGAATGACAATTAGTATTAGGGCGCCTCCACCGAGTAGTATAGCATTAGAACCACCTTCAGCAGAATCTTCTGAGTCATCAGTTGAAGGTTCTATCCATTGTCCATTCTCAAACTTCCATTCTCCGTCCCATTGACATTCACCGCCAATGAATACCCAATTGTCAAATCCATCATCAAGTATAACTTCATTCGGTACAGTTTGTCCTCTGCATATAGGCAAGGTAAGTGTAATCTTCATAGGGAAGCCATAATTATGTTCAGTCCATCTCTTTACACCAGTCGTACTTGAAAACTCATATATGTAAAGATGGATCTCCTTAGTTACGGTTTGATTGGTGTAATAGTCGTCCATATTTAGAGATAAAGTGAAAGCATCTCCATTGGAAAGTTGAGTTAGTTTTACGAAGGTTCCTTCTTCGTCAGCGTTTATTCTATCTTCACTTTCTGCGGTGAAGATATTCTCATCTAGGGCTATTTCGATATATACATCCCCATCAGAACCTGAAAGTACACTACCAGTAAGTGTGAAATTAGATTTATTGAAACCATTCACATCTTTCCATTCGTTAGCTTCTAACTGAATCACAGGAGCAACATCTCCAAAACCGGCTGTTAGGACTTCGAAGTAAATCTCCATCTCATCATCCCAATTGCCTGCTTCATCAAATACAGTAAGTACAACCTTGATTGGTTGGGTAATGGCTTTCGTATCTGGGTCGATAGTTACATTCTTACTTGCATAAGATTCTCCATTATCATCGACTCCAAATCCACCGAAAGTGTACATCCAGATACCCTGGCTCGCTGCAGACTGAGTGTAAGTATTAGCATTAGTTGTGAACGGTTCATCTTGAGACTTGTCGTAGAATACTTCCCACTTGTAAGTCTTAATTCCACTACTTCCTTCTGGAGCGTCTTCGTCGTAAGAACCTGAAGCATTGAAGTAAATTGGTATTTGACCATCTTCATCAAGAATTATTCTATACTTATCCCATTCGTTATTTGAACCTGAACTACCAATCAACTCAATATTATCAATATAATCAGTTCTTAACTCGACATATGCATCAGCGACTGGATTGAATTCATCGGCATTAGCATCATCTGTTTCGACTACAACTGAAAGTTGTCTTGAATGCCCATCTTCATCGTGAAGCCATAGAGTGATTGTCCATTGAACATCTTGCTTACAAAGCCCTTGGGTTCCGATTGTTTTACAGAAGTCAACAACAGGTGAGACCTCTGTATCAAACGGTAATGTTCCTATATCTGGCACAAAGTGCTCCTTTTGACCTGTTGCGAGTGATGAACCATCCCAGGAAGTCGGACCTTCAATAACCCAATCAGCCACTAAGTCAACCATAGCATCGGATTGATAACTGAAAGTTACTTCAGCATTACTCTTCATGTAATGAGTAAGATATCCAGAACCTAATGCCTCTAATGGCTTTTCACCATTGATTAGGATATCTGTACCTTCTCTCTGCTTGGAGAAAGGATTTGGATAATCATTCACTTGATGAAGGAGTAAATTACTCAATAGAGGGAATGTTGTACTTGTAGCGTTCTCAGAACTGGATTCAACATCTATTGTCGAGATAATCATGCCACCTTGACCATAACTGCACAGACCAATCAAGACGTCGCCAATGCTGGTAGAATCCTGAATGATCGGCTGGAACTCCGCATCGCCTAAATTACCGGTACAACCAGATGCCCAATCAGCCTGTTCAGAAGCCAATCCTGCATCTAGTACAGATGTAGCTACAACTCCACCATTGATACCTTGGAATATAGCATAATTATTCGCTTCAGAAATATCATTCATAATTGGATGGTATGGGTCATAAACCTCAATATCAGCATACTCTATCTGTTTGTCCGCTGTCTTTCTATCTGCTATAACTAGGTCTAGAGGAAGTCTATTGGCAGTATTGTCTGTACCATAGGTTTGAGAGCCATGAGGTGCCAAGTGTGCCTGTACAGTTCCTCCACTTTGCATAAATGCAGTCAATATCTGTTTTCGGTTAACAGTATCATCATCATTTTGGTACAATCTTTGATAGTACTTATCGCCAGAATCACTGGCTGTATTGGAATCTTGCCATGGCAATACAATCTTATCATAGTGAGTGAACCAATTTCCTTTGAAGTATTCATCCCAGTCGTTAATTGTAAATTGTGTATATGATTTACCAAGTATCTTGAGGTCTTCTACTATCGCTGATGTCCCAGTTGTCTTATCTGACAGTATTGCAATATCAACACTATCAGCAAAGGTTGCATGGAAGTATCTAGGAGTACCAGATGGAGTTCCATCATCTAGTTCTGCACGGTAACTAATGTTGTACGTGTGACCATCTTGATATCCATTCCAAGGAGTAAAGGAAAGTTCTACTACTTGACTCGCAATCAATTCTTGTGCAGGGCCAGCACTAACCGTATGTGCTAGAGAGTTAGTTGTTTCATCAAATATATCCATGTGGAAGATGTAGTCTCCTTCCAAAACACCGTTAGTTGCTCTAAGGTCCCATGAATGAGTAAGAGATTGGTCAATAGGTAGAACACAGTTCATCTTTGAGTCTGATAGACAATCGAGTACTCCCATTGGCCTACCTAGCGAGATGTCAACAGACCTTACATCGAAGATTACTCTCTTGATATTGTTTGCAGTGTTTAATTCGTTATCATTAAACCAAGGCTTTCCAGCGGTGGTATTATCAAATACAGTCTCTACTTCAATCATATAGACTCCGGAAATGAATTCATGGTCTGAAATCAGATCTGTAGATACATCACCGGCGTCGACTCCTGTTCTGGAGATAGTATAACTATTATCTTCAACGAAAGTAAATTCTTTCATTGTAATGTTATTGATTCCAACTCCCTTAAATCCATCATTGATTCCGTTTCTTCCATCATCATCTGAGAAGAAATCAAATTTCAAGTCAACCTTATTTCCTGACAAGGAAAGACATTCAACTCCCCAGTCAGAAGAGTCTGCTGATGAAGTATTGTAAACATACAAGTGAGTCAAATCGATACTAACTGACTTCTTCAAATCATCTGAATTAAAGAATAATGGCCAGTTGCCTGAAAGGCCGTCTGTGTTTCTAGAATCACCGATAAGGTTAATTTCAGCATTATCGATTGGTTCGGTGGCGTTGATAATTCCATTATTATCTTGATCAACTTGACATGTGCCGTCTTCATTGTAATCATTCCATTGTCCGTAGACAACCGCTTCGTTAGTTCTTCCATCTGCAGTATAATCCACTAATATTGCCATATAATCGCTAGGGTCAATATTTCCTTGAGAATCTACTTCGTAGAATGTATCAGCATAATACTCGAAGTTAAGAGAAACGAAATCTCCAGAAAGATTTTCTAAATCTATGTTGCTGATGGTCAAAGTTTCGTTCTCCCATGCATCACCATATCCATAAAGTCCTGTTTCTGATGAACAAGGATGGCCAAACCAGTATGCCTCATTATTGAATGTCAAATCAGTTGGACACAGAGCTGAATCATTGTATCTCTGGCCTTTCGGATTATTGCTCTCAGTATACCTTGTACCATCGGTCGCATTATCGAATGAGACAGTACAAACCGATGAAGGCGTTCCGCAATTGACATCTGAAGGGTCAGCGGTAAATACAGTAGCTGTAACGTCAAAGTCTACAGGGGTATTACCCCAGTTATTAGTGGTAGCAGAGATTGGGAATGTTCCTTGTGCGTAAAGCCCGCCCGGTAAGAAACCATCAATTGATTCTAGTGTAGGATCATATAGATTGAACGGCGTCACATAACCAACAATTTCATCATTTATACCTTGTTCATCCCACCCGTTATTGGATAGAGTAGCAGATATTCTGTAAGTAGTATCATTTAGGAAATCCGCCTGTATGGAAGTAGTATACTCTT
>Ga0233444_10004551_pt1 | contig 13195 bp, 10 predicted proteins | sample SI_124_October20_6_FD_182792 | JGI IMG/M metagenome (GOLD analysis project Ga0233444, IMG submission 182792) | Seawater microbial communities from Saanich Inlet, British Columbia, Canada - SI_124_October2016_10_MG | ecosystem: Environmental > Aquatic > Marine > Inlet | place: Canada: British...
GGTAAAGATTTAAATGCGGGTCAATATGCCATGTATGCTTTTCCAAACGCCGAGTTCTGGGAAATTAGATTAAATACAAAAATCAATAAATCTGGTCATGAACAACCTAACACTTCTTTCGATGTTCTTATGACTTCAATTCCTGTATCCACCGTGCAAAAAAGTATAGAACAGCTTACAATTTCTCTTAAAAATAAAGATTCCATTGTAGCAATGCGCATTGAATGGGATAATAAAAAGTTGATAATTCCCCTTAAGGAACGGTAAAAGAAACCCCTTTTGTTATCCTATTTTTTAATCCAAACTAGATTCCCTACCTTTTTTTCAAGAGTGTATCTTACAGATAATCATTCAATTATTTTATTTGGTACTACTGCTATTCTTCCCACTGATTATTTATTTTAGTTGTATGAAAGAGTATCTAATTAAAAATAATCTTGCTGTCTTCTTTATTGGAATTTTTGTTTCAATGGCTGATGCCATTTTCTCTGAGCAAAGATTTGTGTTTACCGTTATTGGTGGAGTGTTGATGTTATTTTCATTTTACTTAATCTATCTAAGCAAAAAGTAAAATAAACATATCGTGGGACACATAAAAAATACTAAAACTATATTTTTAACTATCACCTGATGGAAGGGTGGGTTATGTAGAATGGTTTTTCTGAAGAATTTGATGATTCTGATATTTCATACAACTCAAGTCCACAAAGTTGAGATCAATCCAAATTCTTAAAACCAATAGCATCATTTACCTATGGGTCAAGTCAAACGATTCCTCTTTCAATTTTGTATATTTAAATTATAATGTCTTTATCATGAGTAAAAAAATCCTTTTTAACTTTATTGCCTTGGTATTCGTTTGCCAGCTTTATGCACAAAAAACTACCCCTACCATTAAAAATGAGACGGATGTCCCCTCTTATAAATTACCCCATCTACTCACTTCTATGGGTGGGGAAGAAATCGATACTCCTTTGAAATGGGATCGTTTGAGACGTCCTGAAATCCATTCCTATTTTGCAAACCAAGTTTATGGTGTGGTTCCTGGTCAACTCGATTTTAATAATGTAGAGGTCTTAGAAAATGAGCCTGCTGCTTTGGGTGGCAAGGCCATCCGCAAGCAAGTCAACTTAATTTTTAAAAAGGGAAATAAATCCATAAGTATGCCTTTATTGATTTACCTACCTAATAAAAAAACAAAATCACCAGTATTTTTGGCTTACAATTTTAAAGGAAACCATTCGGTAAATGATGACCCTGCCATTTTAATCAATGGAAAAAAACAAAGTGAATTGAGTAGGGACGAAATAAAAAAAATTAATAAAAATGGAAGAGGAGGACGAACTTCTCGATGGGCCATAGACAAAATAATTGATGCTGGGTATGGTCTGGTGACAATTAATTACAACAATGTAGATCCCGATAAAAATGATTTTTCAGATGGCATTCATGCCCTTTTTTATAAACCTGGTCAAAAGTCTCCTGCTAAAAAAGAATGGGGTTCCCTTTCGGCATGGGCATGGGGAATGTCGAGGATAATGGATTTTTTGGAGACCGAAGCATTGATTGATCATCAAAAAGTGGTGTTATTCGGACATTCTCGTTTAGGAAAAACTGCATTATGGGCTGGGGCAAATGACCAACGATTTAGCATAGTGATTTCTAATAATTCTGGTTGTGGTGGAGCTGCGCTTTCCAGAAGAAGGTTTGGTGAAAAGGTGTCAGACATCAATACCAACTATCCCCATTGGTTTGCCAAAAACTTTCATAATTTTAATGAAAACGAAGCCGCTTTGGCAGTCGATCAACATATGCTCATTGCACTCATGGCGCCAAGGCCGGTCTATATAGCCAGTGCAAGTCAAGATTCATGGGCAGATCCCAAAGGTGAGTTTCTATCGGCCAAAGCTGCATCACCCATCTATCGTCTCTTTGGCAAAAAAGGTATTGAAATGGAAAAATTACCATCCGTGAATACCCCCATTCACGAAACAGTAGGCTATCATTTAAGAAAAGGAAAACATGATGTTACCGACTTCGATTGGGAGCAATACATCAAGTTTGCAAATCAGCACTTCCAATAAAATTAGTCAATGTTAATTCCACACCAACTCTCGTCGGTTAGATAATTTGGACTGATTTGAGATGCCCTCCGTTTCTTAACTTTTGATTTTTATTTTCATGCAGTCATTCTTTTCCCTTTTCATCGCCTTGTAATGGTCTATTTCAGAAATATTTCTATCTCTAAACTGATATATAAAACGAATCATTATAAAGTAATATTTTTATAGTAGATTTAGGAGGGATTGGTGATTAAGATCAATATGAAACTAATGAATATTACTATTGAAAAACATAATATACTGGCTCAAATTGCAGCCAATAATGTTGAAAAAACTATTTTTAATTCAATAAATACTAAAGGGAAAGCTAATATTGTATTAGCAACAGGAAACTCACAACTTTTGTTTCTAAAGGAGCTTAGAAAAAAACTTATCCCTTGGGAAAAGGTTGTCATTTTCCATTTAGATGAATATATTGGTTTGAAGGAGGATCATCATTCGAGCTTTAGAAAATACCTAATAGATAACATCATCAAACATATCAACCCCAAACAATTTCATCCAATCAAAGCTGACGCTGAAAACTTGGAAGAAGAAATAAAGAACTATACGAGTCTTTTGAATGAAAACCCGATCGATCTCGCCTGTATTGGAATAGGAGAAAATGGACATTTAGCTTTCAATGACCCTGGTGTAGCCAATTTTAATGATATAAAATCAATTAAAGTGGTTGAGTTAGATAATGAGTGTAGAATGCAACAATTCAATGAAGGTTGGTTTGATAGCATTGATGCTGTTCCGCGAACTGCTCTAACACTAACGATTTCAGCAATTATGGCAGCAAATCATATCAGTTGTTTTGCTCCTGATGAAAGAAAAGCTCTGGCTGTAAAAAATTCACTAGAGGGAAAAATAAAGCCTTCTTGTCCGGCTTCAATTTTAAGAAATCATTCCTCAGTAAAATTATATTTAGATCCGCCATCCGCCTCTATGCTGTCAAATTAATGTAAACTAAAATAAGGACTCTTATAGTTTCTCTAATTTTTTAAGTTACAATACAGTAACTAATATTATTAACTAATCTTACTGATTATCAACACTTTATTTATAGACTAAGTGCCTACTTACGACAAATAAACGATAAAACACCTACAAAAACTCCTCCTAATAACTGTTTTTATCATATTTGCATACTATTTCTAAAATAATGCTGAGCAAAAGAGTTAAAAGTGTTTTACATTTTCACTTTATCGTATTCATATTTGGCTTTACATCCATTTTAGGTGTTTTGATCGATAAGGATGCGGTTTCCTTGGTCTGGTATCGCATGTTGATCGCTTCTATTTTTTTGACTGTTTTTTTATTTTTCATTAAAAAGAAAAAATTTAAATTCAATTTTAACCTTCTCTATAAGTTAATTGGGGCAGGTTTTTTAATTGCAGCCCATTGGTTGTCATTTTTCCATGCCATAAAGATGGTTGGGGTTTCACCTACATTAGCAATGCTTTCCTCTGGTGCTTTGATAACAGCGGTATTAGAACCAGTATTTTACAAACGAAAAATCTTGTTTTCTGAGATTTTATTCGGAGCAATTGCTATGATTGGTATGTTTGTAATTTTTAAAACTTCACCTGAAGATTTGATGGGAATGTTTGTTGCCCTTGTTTCAATGATTTTAGCTGTTTTTTTTACTTTAATCAATGGGGTTTTAATTAAAGAAAATTCCTCAGTGATTATCACCCATGGAGAGATGGTGATTGGCATGGGTTTTATTTCTTTATATGTATTATTTAGTGGAGGTTTGGACACTTCATTTTTTACAATTACCCCTTCAGATTTTTCATATTTAATTGTTCTTGGTTCAGTATGTACAGCTTTTGCGATTACTTTTTCTATAGAATTAATGAAACAATTGAATCCATTTACAATTATGCTGGTCATCAATATGGAGCCCATTTATGGAATTCTATTGGCACTGTTGATTTTTGGAGATGGTGAATTGATGAGCTCAGGTTTTTATATTGGTTTATCCATTATTTTATTTGCCATTATATTAAACTCAATCGTAAAAGGTTATCAAAACAAAAAAAGGACAAAAGAAGGGGCCTTAAATTAAGCTTTACCTGACCCATCCCCAGGGATGGGGACATTGAGAAAGTTAAAAAACCCTATAAACTTCCTAACCTATCTGATTACCTAACGGTGGGGTGGATTTTGTAGAATGGTTTTTCTGAAGAATTTGAGGGTTTTGATATTACATACAACCCAAGTCCACAAGGTTGAGATCAATCCAAATTCTTAAAACCAATAGCATCATTGACCTAAGAATTGAGTCAAACTATTCCTCCTTCAATTTTGAATATTTAAAATATAATGTCTTTATCATGAGTCAAAAAATCCTTTTTAATTTTATTGCCTTAGTATTCGTTTGTCAGCTTTATGCACAAAAAACTACCCCTACCATTAAAAATGAGGCGGATATCCCCTATTATAAATTACCCCATCTTCTCACTTCTATGGGTGGAGAAGAAATCGATACTACTTTTAATCCTGACTCATAATTCAAATTATTCATAAAAATTCACTTATTGCAAAATAACTTGTAATCAATGAAAATAAAATAATAGTTATCAATCCTACATTCAATTTATTTTTTGATGTATGGTCTTTCATCAATTCTTTTTTATTTATTAATACAAATATTGGGATGGCAACTGCTGGCAAAATACATGCTTGAAAGGCTTGAGAAAATATCATTAACGCTGGTGGACGTTCCTCTAAAAAAACTGATCCAAATGCAAAAAGTAATGCTACAATAATTAACATTTTTGATTCTTTTGAACGAATATCTCTTGGGGTTCCTCTATAATCTGAAACCAACCAAGGTGCTATCAGCAATATCGGAAATACTGATGACAAACCAGCTCCAGCAATTCCAATGATTAAAACATATGCTGCAACTTTACCTCCAATAGGCTCAAATAAATGAATTAGATCTACTGTATTCTCTAAATTTAAACCCATTACATGCAGGGTTCCTGCCGCTACTGCCATAATAATTCCACTCAAAAACAACATCATTGAAGCTGAAACAAAAGCATCTTTTTTCTCCTTCTTTAAATCTTTTACTGTCCACCCCTTTTCGGCTACAACGGTACTTCTCATTATAAAAACCGCTGCCGAACAAGTCGTTCCTGAAATAGCAGCAATCAATCCCAAGGCACCTGGTGTATCTGGTATTCCTGGAACAATTCCATCTATTAACGATGCTAAACTAGGCTTTACCATTAAAAATACGATTACAAATGAAAGTCCCATTACCACTACTAAAGCAGTCAGCGCCTTTTCAAAAACTTTATAACTACCATACATTACCAGGAAGTATAATCCTATAACAAAAAATAAAATGATCCATCCAGTATCAATTATGAAACCATCAAAGGCCAATCGAATTCCTTCCTGAATTAAATCGGAAACAATTCCCATAATTCCAGTTAACGCAAGTAACTCCCCTATTATGAGCGCTATGATAATATATATAGATAACAGCCAACCGTATTTAAATTGCTTTTTGAAATTGTACAAGGCAGTATGACCAGTAACAAGAGTTACTTTTCCATAAGAAATCATTAATACATACGTGAAAATACAAGAAAGAAACAACGCCCAAAAGAGCGACATACCATATTTTGCTCCTGTTTTTGCCATGGTTGTAACACTTCCAGTCCCAATATTATATCCTATCAAAAATAATCCTGGACCTATTGCACTTAAACCAATGAGTACTTTTTTAGTAATGGATGTTTTAGCCATATTATCTTTTTATCATTGTTATATTTAATTAATCAAAATCGCTATAATAGACCTAAGCTTTATAAACTTGAAGTCATTTCTATTTGCTCAACCTCATTCTCAAAATCAATTCAAATAAATCATTAAGATAAATCTACAAGGATTTTGAAACATAGTGACGGTCCCGTTGTTTAACTCCTAAAATTCAATTTTTCTATATGGATCTAAATGACTTCCAAAATATTATCGTTTCGAATAAACCAATTCTCCAGCCACAAAGGTTTTGTGAATAACCATTTCCCCATCTACCAAGGCAAACTGAATAATATCTGCTCTTTTTCCAGGTTCAATCTTTCCAATCTTGTTTAAAGAGAATAATTCTGCTGAATTCGTACTTGCCATTTGAATCGCTGCTTTAAGTCCGCAATGTGTATAATTCATCATCACCCCAACACATTTACTGATGGGAGAAGCGGCTCCTGCCAATACATTTTCTTTTGGCAACTTCACTACATTTTCAGTTAACAACAATTTGCGCTCTCCTCGAATATATTCTCCAACTGGCAATCCAGCTAAATCCAAAGCATCTGATACTAATATGGTTTTATCTGCTCCTTTTACTTTGAAAAAACTTCTCACCTCCTCTTTCGTTAAATGAAATCCATCGGCAATAATACTGGGCGTGATTCTATCATCAGAGAGTTGTGGCCATAGCGGATTATGATGTCTGTTAATTTCATTTGCACATCCATTCCCTAAATGCGTTGCCATTTTTGCACCAGCATCTACGGCTTGTTTTATGTCTTTTGTAGATCCGTTATGATGTCCTAATGCAACAACTATACCAACTGAAACACAATTTTGAATGAATGAAATAGCACCTTCTAGTTCTGGTGCCAGAGTAATTAATTTAATTTCGTTATTTGCCGCTTTCTGAATTTCTTGAAACTCCTTCCAATCTGGATTTTTTATATATTTTTCTAAATGCGCACCGCGAAATCCTTTTACAGGTGAAATATATGGGCCTTCTAAATGAAATCCAGCAATAGACTTTCCAATTTCAGGATCTTTTTGGGCCTCTGCCAATACAGCAAAATTTTCCTTTATTCGCTCAATATCACTTGTAATAATTGTTGGGAAATAGCTGGTTACTCCTACTTTCCACAAAGCTTTAGTAGCTTTTCTTATTCCCTCAACAGTCAATCCCGGGCCAGAAAAATCAATACCCATATAACCATTAATCTGGACATCTATTAAGCCCTGAGAAACAAATAATTCTAACGACTTTCCTTGGCTTTCAATTCTATCAATTGTAGAAATGTATCCGTTAACCGATTTAATGGATACTTTCCCCATATCGGAATATAATATGCCTTCTATTTCCATTAAACTATTATTATTCGTAACGAACAGAAAGAATCCTGTTATAATTGATGCTATTAATGTTTTCATATACTGTGATAAATTAAACTGATAAAATTCGTTCTGACTTAATTCCGAAGATTTTAAAATTTCTAAAACAGGCCTTTATTGCTACTGTTTATTTGATCATTCTATAAATTAATACTTTATTTAATTACATCTTCCCATTGCCCTTTATTTACAGACCTTTCAAGTGCCTCTAGAACAGCGATACCAGTCAAAATACTGTCATAACTTCTTGGTTCAACTCCTGTTTTAAACATGGTCACCATATCCAAATAATTCTTGGGGATTTTTCCTGTATAATCTTCAGTTGCGTTTAATTTCACCATTCCATCTTTTGTTTCAATATGAGTCTCCCAACCATACTTTTGCGTTGAAGAGATAAGTGTCGCTAACATTCCATTTTCATAAATCAAACTTGCACTACTATTCTTTCCATTATCGTTAATTCTAACTTTTTTTATAGCATCCCCAAAAATGTACATTAAAGGTTGAATCATGTGTGCCCCATAAAAAAATATCCCTCCGTATTCTGAATCTAACTTCATGGGCCCATATCTTACAACCTGATTAATTTTCCCCATATTTTCTACTTGACGCTTAATATCAAATGTTTCATAACTATGAGCAACAGAACTAAAAGAAGTAACTGGAGTTCCAACTTTTTCAGCAAGTGCTAAAAACTTTTTCCCAGCACCTAATCTATAACAAAAAGGTTTGTCTATAAATGTTGGAATTCCTGTTTTTATAAATGGTATTGCCGCCTCTAAGTGAAATTTTCCATGTCTGTGGTCAACGATAAGAGCATCAATTTTACCCAACATTTCTTTTGAGTGTTTTACCACGTTCGGAATTCCTCCTCTTTTCATCGCATCTTTAGCAAACGCCTCTGTTTCTCCCCAAACATACTTTACTTCTACTCCGGGAAATCTCTTATCTATGTTGAAAATTTTTCCGAATCCTCGTGTATGTGAATTTTCTGCTCCAATAATCCCAATGCGTACTATTACATCTTTACTTGATTTTATTAACTGGTCTGAAAACTCAGAGGGTATTGAAAATGGCACAATAGATAATGCTGTTGTTTTCCCCACTTTTTCTAGGAACAACCGTCTTGATATTTTAGGACTCTTCATTATTATTTATTTATAATTTCATTTCCCATCCTTTTTCATAGGATCTTTGCCATAATTTATTAGCCTCTCTATCATTTGTAATATGTCCATTTTCTGGATTAATGTCCAATGATCTCCCAACTTGTTGTGCTATATTTCCAAGTTGCATCAATAATGTACTTTTATGTCCTGAATCAATATCTGCGTTTAATTTATCACCATTTTTAATAGCATTAAACATATTTCTAATGTGCAATACATCTAAGTTCTGAGCTGGGTTTACCGTGTTCATCGGATCGATATTCGTGGTGCTTGTTACTGCTTTAACAATTTTATTTTTCAAATCGAAAACGGTATAATCATCCCCCCCATTCATTAAAATACTTCCTTTTTCACCATAGAAAATAACGCCAACTGAACTTCCTTCCTCATGTTTACCATTACAACTTCTTCCTTCCCAAGTCATGGAAAGATTTTCTGCAAAATCTAGATTAATGATTTGCGTATCTGGTGTTTCCCAATCGTCATTATATCTGAATCGCCCACCACTAGAACTAACTTTTGTTGGATAATCGACTCCCATTCCCCATCTTAATAAATCGATCATATGAGTTCCATTATTAAGCGCTTCACCTGTTCCCCAATGCCAGTGCCAGTGCCAGTTATAATGAATCAAATTGTCTTTATAATTTTTTCTTGGAGCAGGTCCTTGCCATAAATCCCAATTTAACCAATCTGGAACCACCGTATATTTACCAATACCAATAGATTCTCTATTATTAGCATACCACCCTTTTCCGTAATATACACGGCCAATAGCACCATTCTTCAAAGCATTAATCCCTTCAATTACATTGGGCCAAGACCTGCGTTGGTTTCCCATTTGAATAATCTTGCCATAGCGTTGAGCAGCCTCTATTAGAATTTCTCCCTCATTAGGGTTGTGACTGCAGGGTTTTTCTACATACACATGTTTCCCAGCTTGCATCGAAAGCAATGAAGCCGGAGCATGCCAGTGATCTGGGGCCGCAATTACCATAGCATCTAAATCCTTACTTTCTAACGATTTTCTAAAATCTCCGAATGATTTAGCCGTAAAACTTTGTTTATCTTTTAATGAAATCAAACATTTTGTAATAGCTCTAGTATCTACGTCACATACATGAATAACGTCGCAATTATTTTGAATTGCAAAATTTTGAGCCAATGCATTACCTCTACTGTTTACACCCATCACGCAAACATTAATTCTATCATTTGCTCCTTTAATTTGACTGTAACTTTTAGCACTAAATATCGGTAAAACGCCACCGAATGTCATCGCAGTCGAAAAGGATGCTGTTTTTTTAATAAAATTTCTTCTGCTATTTAAAAGTGTGGTATTGTTTTTTCTAAGTTTTTTTAATTTCATAGCAATCTAATATTAAATGGTCTATATATTATTTATGTAAATATTTCTTTACCAAATATTTAATTTAAAAAATAAATTGGGAATTAACAGAGATAAGGAGAGAAATTGTTTAAAGCGGCTTTGAAGCTCATAGAAGTTAATTTAACAATGATTGGTATTTCTACTGCATTAGTATTGTGGGGATTCTATACATATAACAATCTCATAAGAGCTTTTCGATCAAGTTGAAAGTGTATCTCACTTACTATTGATCTTATTTAATATGTATTACATTAATTTTCAACTAAAAACAGAATATGAACAGAATTAAAGTTAAAATCTAAGACGGTTAAGCAGCTAAACTCAGCAAAATAGCTGAAAATAAAAAGGAGAATGTATCCTCACTTAATAGGCAAGCAATAGATAATTATATTTAAAAAAAGTCTTAATCTTAATTAAATAAACGGGAACACATGGACAAGCAGTATTTAATTTTCATCATACATTTATTTTAGAAGTATGAAAAGCTATTCATGATATTGACTGTATTGTTTTTTGTTTTAATATAAAATCAAAACCAGAATAGTGTTGTATCTTTTACATCACTTAATTATTTCATCTCTACTTATCATTACACGTTCCCCTGCGACACTTCCAATATTGAGAACTATGTGCTATTCACAAAGGATTATTTATATTTATTAATGAATTAATTAAATGGTACTGTTTCAACAATTTTTTCCAGCAGAAAAATTAGATTGTATAACTAATACTGATATGACAATAAATTATTTTTGTTCCTCTTCTGAATCGATATTTAATAAATAGTAAATGAAAACGAAGGAAAGATTAATTTCACTTGATGTTTTTCGTGGAGTTACAATTGCCTTGATGATTATGGTTAACCAGCCAGGTAGCTGGAAATTTAAATACAACCAAATGCGTCATGCTCAATGGCACGGGTGTACTTTAACCGATTTGATTTTTCCTTTTTTCCTCGTAATAATCGGTGTTGCTTTTTGGTATGCTTTTCAAAAGTATGAACAAAGACTTACGTTAGGCCTAGTAAAAAAAATAGTTCGTCGAGCTTTTCTAATTTTTATAATAGGAATCTTTCTTAATTTTTTCAAAGAATGGATAAGCTTGGGACAAGTAAACTTGTCCACGCTCCGGATTACGGGTGTTTTACAAAGAATTGCAGTTTGCTATGCAATCGGAACCATTTTATGCATAGCACTTAAGCCCAATCAAGTATTAGTTACATCATTTGGTATTCTTGTTCTATATTGGGTTATACTTTCCTCAGCAAGTGGACCAGACCCCTTTATTGCAAAAAATTCTATTGTTGGAAAAATTGATATTCTACTTCTAGGAGAAAATCATTTACGTAAGGGCTATCCAATTGATACTGCTGGGCTCTTTGCTTCACTTCCGGCTACTGTTCATGTTATTTGGGGATATTTACTCGGTATGATTATTTATAAGTCTAATGACCAAAAGAAACTGATTTTAAAAATGTTCCTTTTGGGTATCTCAGCTATTTTAATTTCTCAAGTGTGGAATTATGTTTTCCCTATTAATAAAACATTATGGACAAGCTCATATGTTATGTACACAAGTGGATGGGCAATTATAACATTTGCATTCCTCATATGGATAATTGATGTTCGCAAAAAAATAAAATATTTCACTCCTTTTTTAGCGTTTGGTGTTAATTCATTGTTTGCTTATATTTTTGCTGAACTTTGTGCAAGTATTTTTTCAGGGTTTTTAAGATTTCCATTCGAAGGAAATTTAGTTTCTTTCAAGAGCTTTATGTTTAATTTCATTTTTTCACCAATTTTAGGGGAAATGAATGGTTCACTCTTTTATTCGGTATTTATAATGTTATTTTATTGGTCAATTCTATGGTTTATGCATAAGAAGAAAATTTACGTAAAAGTTTAAAGCAGTATCAAATAAAGGTTTTAAGGCCTAATTCACTATAAATCGAGAAGTAATAAATTATATAAGTCGTACCTCCGAAGCTGTACATATATAAATCTTAAACTATTATAAAACAATAAGTTAATTTTTTTATGTTTTGTAAACTAATTGAAACTCCCTGAAAACCATACTCACTTTCCCAATATAGTAACTAATCATATTGATTATCAATACTTTATATATAAGATAAGTGGCTGATTACGACAAATAAACGATAAAACACCAACAAAAACTCCTCCAAACTAACTGTTTTTCTAAAAAATTTTGATGCTCTGATTACCTAACGGTGGGGTGGGTTTTGTGGAATGGTTTTTTCTTAGAGTTAATTGGGTGTTTATTTAGATATAACTCAAAATCAAAAAGTGTCAAAAATCCCTAAAACTCCCCCAATCCAAACCCTTTGTGATTTTAAATCACTTGCGGGTTTTTCTGATTTATATGACTAACAGGTGTTTAGGGAAATTGCTATATTGTAATGTAAATCAATTATATGAAAAAGCTAATACTTCTATTACTAATAGTTCCTGTTGTTGGAATGAGTCAATATTTTGTGAGAATTTGCTAATTATAAAATTTTACAAAATGAAAACTTCATTCTTTTTACCCATGGTGCTAATCGGATTTATGGCTCTTGGTCAAAATGCAGATTTGGGAATAGCTAATCCATCAACATATTTGAGCGGTCTCAAAAAGGAGATGCAAATAGAGTGGCCAAAAAACAGAACCTTTAATGTTGTTTTTCATGGACATAGTGTTCCTGCAGGATATTTTAAAACACCCTTAGTAAACACTTTGTCCGCCTATCCGGCTTTAGTACTAAAAAAAATAAAAGCGCTTTATCCCTATGCAGTTGTAAATGTCATAGTCACTGCTATTGGAGGAGAAAATTCGGTTTCAGGAGCAAGTCGTTTCGATAATGATGTTCTTGTTCACCAACCAGATATACTGTTTATTGACTATGGATTAAATGATCTAAGAGCAGGTCTTGAAAAATCATATAAAGCATGGGATGAAATGATTAAAAAGACGAATAGAAATAATATAAAAGTGATCCTATTAACCCCCTCTCCAGATCAGAGGATTGATTATGCCGTTACTAACAATGAATTGAAAAAGCACAGTGATCAAATTATCAGGCTAGCCAATGAAAATCAAGTGGGATTGGTTGACAGCTTCCAAGCTTTTGAATTTTTATATCCAAAAAAAAACAAGTTAAAAAAATACATGTCACAGGTCAACCATCCTAATAAAAAGGGGCATGAGTTGATTGCTGAAGAGATCATGACCTACTTCAAATAAGAAATCCAAAAAAACAGTACTTATAATAGGAGTTATTTAAGTAATTGAAACTCCCTGAAACCTGTTATCACTTCCCAATACAAAACTTACTAAAAATATTTCCGAGTAACTCATCATTTGTGATT
>Ga0233444_10004556_pt1 | contig 13176 bp, 12 predicted proteins | sample SI_124_October20_6_FD_182792 | JGI IMG/M metagenome (GOLD analysis project Ga0233444, IMG submission 182792) | Seawater microbial communities from Saanich Inlet, British Columbia, Canada - SI_124_October2016_10_MG | ecosystem: Environmental > Aquatic > Marine > Inlet | place: Canada: British...
GATCTGAATTTTGAAAACATTATTTTATTTTTTCTTTAATTAATTCTTTAGTTTCGTTTACTCCAAAAAAACTTATAAAAAAACCCATCCTTGGTCCATTTTCATCACCAAAAACAACTTCATAAATTAATTTAAACCAATCTCGCAAGTTTTCTGCATAACCATTTTCTTTTCCGGTTGAATAAATCAAAGTTTGAATTTCTTCAGGTAGCATTTCGTCATTACAACTATCAAGAGATTTTATCAATGCTTCTAATGCTAATTTTTCATTTATATCTGGTTTCTTATAATTTTTTTTTAATTTTATTACATCATTAAAATATTTTATCGCATAACCAATTAAATTATCAAAAATTGGATGTTCTTTTTCTAAAATATTTTTTTTATATTTTTTTACAAATTTCCAAAGTAATTCCTTAGAATTTGCATTACTTGTTTCTACTAAATTTAAAAGCATTGAAAAACTCATAATAGTGTCTTCTTTAGGAATTGATCCATTATGTACATGCCAAACTGGATTCATTAATAACTGTAACTCATTCTGATTTTTAGCTTTTTCTATAAAGTCCAAGTATTCATCAACTGTTTTAGGAACTATTTCTTTATAAAGCTTTTTTGCTCTTTTTGGATTTTGATACATGTATAATGAAAGACTTTCAGGTGACGCGTACTCTAGCCACTGATCAATTGTAATTCCATTACCCTTTGATTTTGATATTTTTTCTCCTTTTTCGTCTAAAAAAAGTTCATAAGCAAAACCTGATGGGTTTGTTTTTCCAATTAACTTAATTATTCTTGACGATAAGATTGCACTTTCAATTAAATCTTTTCCATACATCTCAAAATCTACATCAAGGGCGTACCATCTCATTGCCCAATCTACCTTCCATTGTAATTTGCAATTCCCATCTAAGACACTTACTTCAAGTTTTTCTCCATTATTATCAAATATAATTATAGATTTTTCTTTTAGTATTTCTAAAACTGGAATTTCTAAAACTTTACCAGTCTCTGGACAAATGGGCAAAAATGGACTGTATGTTTTTTGTCTTTCTTTTCCAAGTGTTGGAAGAATTATATCCATAATACCTTGATAATTTTCTAGGATTAACTGTAATGTAGGATTAAAAAAACCACCTTTATAAAGAACTGAAGAGCTTTGAAAGTTATATTCAAAATTAAATTTATCTAAAAAATCCTTTAACATTTCATTATTGTGTTCACCAAAACTTGAAAATTTTTCAAACGGATCTGGTACTTGAGTTAAGGGTTTGTGTAAGTTTTTATTTAAGAGTTCTTGATTTGGAACATTTTCTGGAACTTTTCTAAAGCCATCCATGTCATCAGAGAACGTTATAATTTCCGTTGGTATATCAGTAAGTTGTTTTAAAGCATTAACCATCATTGATGTTCTTGCTACCTCACCAAATGTACCTATATGGGGTAACCCACTTGGACCATAGCCAGTTTGTAAAATTATTTTACCTTTTTTAGCTATAAAAGATTTTCTTTCACGCAGTAGTTTTTTAGCCTCAACAAAAGGCCATGCGTTAGTTTTATCTAAATTATCTTTTTCAATCACTTTGTTTAATAGCAAATATCTTATATTTGGTGTTTTTATTAATTCTTATAGAGTTGAAATTTATTTACCATAAAATAATGTTCTTTCAAAATGTCTAATTATAAAACTGTTTTTTTTACCTTGGGTGTTTTACAAATTATTCTTGGAATTTCTATGATGATTCCAGTGATAGCTCAGTTTATTTATTCTGAAGTTGATTCTTCTTTTATTGGAGGTTCTATAATTTCTATAATATTTGGTGTTTTATTTTTTTTAACAAATTTAAATCACGATAAAAAATTAAATCTACAACAAGCATTTTTGTTAACTGCTCTATCTTGGTTAAGTATTGCAATATTTGGATCTTTACCTTTTATTTTTTCTACTCTTGAACTATCAGTTACTGACTCTTTTTTTGAAAGTATGTCTGGAATTACTACGACAGGGTCTACAATCATCTCAAACTTAGAGGGTGCCCCTAGATCAATACTTTTATGGAGAGCAATGCTTCAATGGTTGGGTGGAATTGGTATTATTGTAATGGCAATAACCTTAATGCCAATAATGAATGTTGGTGGAATGCAATTATTTAAAATATCAAGTAACGATTCTTCAGAAAAACTATTACCAAAATCAAAAGAAATTTCACTTAGACTAATTTATGTTTACTTAAGCCTAACAGTACTTTGTGCTGCTACATACAAAATATTTGGAATGAATATTTTTGATAGTTTGACTCATTCAATGACCACGATAGCAACAGGTGGTTTTTCAAATTATAACGACTCTATTGGATATTTTAATAGCTTACCTATTGAGATGTCATCCATGGCTTTTATCATACTAGGCAGCTTACCTTTTATTGCTTATATAAAATTTTTGAATGGTGATAAAAAAATATTTATTTCTGACGTCCAAATAAAATCATTTTTAAAAATTATTATTTTTTCAATTATTATACTTTTTATTTATATACTCTTTCATAACAAAGATTTATCTCAAATAAATATTAGAACAATTAGTTTTAATGTTATCTCTATTTTAAGTGGTACGGGATATGTTACTGGTGAGTTTGATGGATGGGGTAATTTTCCACTCATTTTCTTTTTAACTTTAATGTTCATTGGTGGTTGTGCTGGTTCAACTACATGTGGGGTTAAAATTTTTAGAATTCAGATTCTATATCTTTTTATTATCAATCAATTAAAAAAGATTATTTATCCAAAAGGTATATTTATAATAAAATATGATAAAAATAATGTTGATGATAAATTTATGGCTTCTATTATTTCTTTTATTTTTCTTTACTTGGTAATATTTTTTTTAATAACTGCATTTTTATCTTTAAGTGGATTAGATTTTGTTACCTCAATTTCTGGAGCTGCAACCTCTATCTCAAATGTTGGTCCAGGATTGGGCTCTACAATTGGTCCTAATAGCGATTTTTCAAGCTTACCGGATATTTCTAAATGGATTTTAAGTCTTGGAATGATATTGGGTAGACTAGAGTTATTTGCAATACTTGTATTATTTTTACCATCTTTTTGGAGGCAATAAATTGAAAGATAAAAATATCAATATCTTTTTTGAGGAAAAAACATTGAAAATGCTGCTCCTTGGATTTTCATCCGGACTACCTATACTTTTGGTGTTTTCAACTTTATCTGTTTGGTTATTTAAAGCTGGTGTTGAAAGAAGTACTGTTACACTTTTTAGCTGGGTAGGTTTTGCTTATGCATTTAAATACCTATGGTCTCCAATAGTAGATAACTTTAGAATTCCTTATTTTGAAAAATTAGGACACAGAAGAGGATGGTTACTTTTCGCTCAATTGATGATTATTATTTCATTAATTTTAACTTCATTAACAGACCCTGCGAAAAACTTGATATTTATTACGATATCAATAACATCTTTGGCTATATTCAGTTCTACACAAGATATTTTGATTGACGCATTCAGGATAGAGTCAGCACCACAATATTTGCAGGGACCCCTTTCATCCATGTATATAGCGGGTTATAGGTTAGCAATGTTAGTTGGTGGTGCCGGCAGTTTGTGGCTTGCATCTTACTTTGGCAGTGAAATTTATAATAAGGATGTATGGAAAATTGTTTATCTAACTATGGCCCTATTTATGCTTGTTGGTATAGTAACAACTTTATGGTCAGAGGAACCTAAGATAAACAAAAAAAATTTCTTAAGAATTAATGAGCATGCAAAATTTTTATTTATTTTCATTCTTTCATTAGCTGGCTTTATTTTTTTATACAACATTATTGAAAATCCTTTTGAAGCAAGTGAAATATTAAAAAAATTCCTATTCTCTATTATGAGAATTATTTTATGTTTTTCTTTTTTTGGAATTATTATTTTCCTCTTAATAAACACTAAATATATTTCAAAAAAAAAAGTTAAAAAGATTTACTTTAATCCAATATTAAATTTTATAGAAAGATATGGAAAATTTGCTTTTTTTATACTCTTGCTAATAGGCCTTTATAGAATAGCAGATGTTGTAATGGGTGTAATGGCAAATATATTTTATCTAGAAAAAGGATTTAACATTAATCAAATAGCAACCTATTCAAAATTTTTTGGGGTCTTTGCTACGATAATAGGTGGGTTTTTTGGTGGTTTTTTTTGTTTAAAATTTGGAACAATGAAATCATTATTTTTAGGTGCACTCATAGCCTCTAGTAGCAATTTACTATTTGCCTGGCTTGCTACGTCTGATGCTAGCATTAAGTTTTTAATAGCTGTAATTACTGCTGATAACGTAGCAAGTGGATTCGCTGGTGCTGCATTTGTAGTTTATTTATCTGGCCTAACATCTATAAAGTTCACTGCAACACAATATGCACTGTTTAGCTCGATAATGCTTTTTATCCCTAAGTTAGTCGCCGGTTATTCTGGCAGTTGGGTTGATGCAATCGGATATTCAAATTACTTTATAGTTACTGCTTTACTTGGTGTACCAGTATTAATATTAATAATATGGCTATCTAAAGTAGCTCCCATTAAAAATTAAATGATAAATAATAGATTAATATTAAATGTATATGAAGATAGTTCTTCCAAAAAAAAAATATCTACACAACTTTTATATGGAGATAAATTTAAAATAATCAAAAGATTAAATAAAATATTAAAAATTAAAACTTCTTATGATAAATACATTGGTTATATTACAAGTAGAAAATTTCCTGAAAATGAAAAACAAACACATAAGATTTCAGTTTTAAAAGCTTCACTATATTCTAAACCCAATATAAAATCTAAATTGAACAAACAAATTAGCTTTTGTTCATTCATCAAAGTCAAAAGGGGGGAAGGTGAGTTTTATAATTTTGATAAATACTGGATTAAAAAAAAAGATGTGAAGCTCATTAAAGATAAAATTAAACTTTTTGATAATGTTGGTATTTTTAAAGATGTAAAATATAAATGGGGTGGCAATAGTTACAAGGGTATTGACTGCTCTGCTTTAGTTCAAATTTTCTTAAAATTTAACAACATATTTTGTCCAAGAGATACTAAAGATCAGATAAAATTTTTTAAAAAAATTAATAAAAACGATAAGTATAAAAAAAATAATCTGATTTATTGGAAAGGACATGTTGCAATTTGTCTTAATAATAAGAATTTAATTCATGCTTATGGTCCAAAAAAAAAAGTTGTAAGTATGAACATTAAAGATACTGTTTTAGAAATTAAAGAAAAATCTAATTTAAATGTAGCAAGTATTAAAAAAATCAATGATATCTGATCAACAATTAAAAGCTAAAATTGATATACTGACTATTAAGTTAGATGCTGGACTATTTGATGATGTAATAATTGAGGCTAAAGGCTTACTTAAAAAGCGTGGTCATCAAATAATTTATAATATTATTTCTATTGCCTACCAAAGCTTAAACCAATTTGACCTTTCTGTGCAGATTATGGAGGAAGCTCTTAAAAAGAATCCAAAAAACCCATATTTTTTAAATAACATGGGAATTAGTAAACATAAATTAGAAAGTTTTGAAGAAGCAGAGCATTATTTTAAAAGAGGACTTGATGTTGCACCTAACTATATAAATATTTTGAATAATTTTGGTAACCTTAAAAAAGATTTAAATCAGGTAGATGAAGCAATTTTTTTTTATAAAAAATCACTACTAATCAACAATAATTCAACTGAAATACAATTTAACCTAGCGACAATCTATATAACATTGGGCAAATTTAATGATGCGGAGAATCATTTGAGTAAAATTTTAGAAATTAACCCTAAATTCACTGAAGCAGATCGATTAATTTCCTCATTTACAAAATACAGAGAAGATAGTCATCATCTTGAAGCAATGATTAATAAAATTGAAAATAAAACCCTTAATAAAAACCAATTAATGCATCTTCATTTCGCACTTGGAAAAGCTTTTGAAGATATGAAAAAATATGAAAAATCTTTCAAAAACTTTAATAGTGCAAATCAATACCTAAACGAAATTACTAGATATAATATTCATCAGGATGTTGAGAAATTTGAAAAAGTAAAAAAAACAACTGAGTGCATAAAAAATATAGTAATAAATAAAAATTTACGTCAATTAATCTTTATAGTGGGCATGCCTAGGTCTGGTACATCATTAATTGAGCAAATAATATCTTCTCACTCAAATGTTTTTGGGGGTGGAGAACTTCCCTATTTATCAAACATTATACATAAAGAAATTTTAAATGATAATGAATTACAAAGTATTAAAAATAATGATTTAAAAGATTTATTAGAAACAGCACAAGAACAATATATTTCCAAAATATCAAATATCGATTCTTCAAATAAAGTTTTTATTGATAAGGCACCATTAAATTTTAAATATATAGGTTTTATAAAAAAAATGTTTCCAAACTCAAAAGTTATTAATTGCAACAGAGATCCTATTGATATTTGCTGGTCTAATTATAAAAATTTTTTTTCTGGATCTTTACCTTTTTCTAATAATCTTAATAACCTTGCCTCATATTATTTTCTTTATCAAAATTATATAGAATTTTGGAAAAATTTATATCCTAATGAAGTTTACAATATAGTTTATGAAAATTTAGTTGAAAACCCAAAAGATGAAATAAAAAATTTATTAAATTTTTGTGATTTAGAGTGGGATGATAATTGTTTAAACCACGAAAAAAATCCAAAATCTATAAAAACTGCTAGTTGGGCTCAGGCAAGAAAACCTATTTATAAATCTGCTGTTAAATCCTCAGATCATTTTAGAGTATATCTAACCGACCTAATTAAAAGGCTAGAAGTTTAATTCTTTCTTCCAAAATCAGGCTTATTTACATCTTGTTTTAATTTTATTATTTTTTTTCTAACCTTTTTAGTATTAACTAATTTTTTAATAATGGATTTATTATTTTTAGATTGAATATCCTTTTTAAATTCTTGTAAGTTTTTAATAAATAAGTCAATAACTTTTGAAATGTTTTTTTGATTATTAAAAAAAATATCTCTCCACATAATTTCATTAGATGCAGCAATTCTTGAAAAGTCTCTCAAACCACCCGCACTAAATTTTATTAGTTCATATTTTTGTTTTTTTTCAAAATCTGTGGCAGTTTTAACCAAGTTATATGCAATTAAGTGAGGTAAGTGACTTGTCATAGAAAAAACTGCATCATGTTTTTTTGCGTTCATAATAGCAACTTTTGAGCCAATTCTTTTCCAGAACTTAGTAAGTACTTTTAGGTGCTCACTGTTTGTATTTTTTTCTTTTATTAATATGCACCATTTATTAAGAAATAAATTTTTAACACCATTTTCTGGACCACTAACTTCTGACCCAGCAATAGGATGACTAGATGTCCAAAAAATTCCTTTTTTCAAACTTCTTTTAATAAGGTCCATTGATTTTTCTTTAGATGACCCAACATCTGTAATGATCGTTTTAGGCAATAAATATTTATTTATCTTTAAAATTATTTTTTCATATTCTCCTAGTGGGGTGCAGAATATTATTAGGTCTAAATTTGGAATAGTTTTTTTCAAATCACCTATAATTTCACATGGTAATTTTAATTTTTTTATTTTTAAAATATTTGATTTTGACTCTTCATAAACAAATATTTTTTTAGCTAACTTTTTTTCTGAGATCGACCTTAGTAATGAAGAGCCAATTAAACCACAACCTATAATTAAAATATTTTTCATTATTAATTAAAGATAGCCTTAATTGCTGTTATGAGTCTCATGTTTTCTTTTTTTGATCCAATTGTTAATCTTAATTTATTTTTAATATTATATCCATCTTCCGTAGATCTTAATATAATTCCTTTTGATTGTAGTTTATTAAAAACATATTTGGCAGAAAATTTACATTTATTAAAATGTAATAATAAAAAGTTAGCTGTTACCTCATTTGAATAAATTTTTAATTTTTCTAATGTATCTTTAACTTTATTAGCTTCTATAACATTGTGTTTCACAGATTGATTAATAAAGTTACTATCTTTTAAGGCTTCAATTGCTGCGATTTGTGCAATATGATTTACATTAAATGGAGGTCTAATTAAATTCATTGATGAGATAATTTTTTTAGAGCCATATCCCCAACCTACTCTTAAAGAAGCCAACCCATATATTTTTGAAAAAGTTCTTATTACAAAAACATTATCTTTATTTTTAAATAAATCTAAACCAGATTTATAATCTTTATTTTTCATATATTCAAAATACGCATCATCTAAAATTAGCAATATATTTTTATTTAATTTTGTTCTTAAGTCTATTAACTCTTCTCTACTTAAGTAGGTACCTGTTGGGTTATTAGGATTAGCAATAAATACTAACTTAGTTTTTTTTGTTACCTTCTTAATAATTTCGTTTGTTGAAACTTTAAAATTTGTTTCTTTAGAAAAAATAACTTTTGCTCCTACTATTTGAGCGTAAATTCTGTACATTAAAAAGCTATATTGAGGCACAATTACCTCATCTGAAGGTTTTAAGTATAACTGACAAATCATTTGAATGATTTCGTCTGACCCTGCGCCACAAATTATCTTTTCTAAATCACACTTATATTTTTTTGAAATTTCTTTTCTTAAATTCTTTGCCTTACCGTCTGGATACTTTGATATTGCCAATTTTTTATTATGCAAAATTTTCTTTACTTTTGGGCTAATACCTAGAGCAGACTCATTGGCTGATAATTTTATAACATTCTGTATTTTGGCTATATTTGACTTACCAGGTTTATAAGCTTTTATTTTGAATTTTTTGAATTTTGGAACTGTCATTTTATTAATTTAATTTACCTTATAAATAAAACATTATTCTTTCATATGAAATAAATCATTTTTTAAAAAAATTGACATAAGAAATACTATCTAGTACAAAAATTATGCGCTGATTTAACTGAATTGCGAGCGCTTAAAAAAAACCGCTAAATAAGTTTTTTTGTCTCACAATTCAAATTTAGCTACTATTTATGAATAAAAATTTGAACATTAAAAAGATTATAATTGATACACCATTAAAATTAGATTGTGGTCAAACTATCAATAATTATTCTCTGGCCTATGAGACTTATGGCTCCTTAAATGAGAATAAAGATAATGCTATTCTTATTTTTCATGCTCTAACCGGTGACCAATTTGTTTCAGGTATAAACCCAATTACTAAAAAAGAAGGTTGGTGGTCGTATGCTGTTGGACCTGATAAAGCAATTGATACTAATAAATACTTTGTTATATGTGCAAATGTTATTGGTGGGTGTATGGGTTCGTTTGGTCCTAATGAAATTAATCCAGATACTAAAAAAATATATGGTACCACTTTTCCAGTCATCACAATCAATGACATGGTTAATGCACAATTTAACCTCTTAAATTTTTTTAGTATTGATAAACTATTTGCAGTAATAGGTGGATCAATGGGTGGTATGCAAACGCTACAGTTTGTAAATAATTTTCCTGATAAAGCAAAAATTGCTATTCCAATAGCTTGTACAGCTAGTCATTCAGCACAGAACATTGCTTTCAACGAACTAGGTAGACAATCTATTATGGCTGACGCTAATTGGGGTAATGGTGACTATTCTAATCAAAATAAAAACCCTAACAAAGGATTATCTGTTGCAAGAATGGCAGCACATATAACCTATTTATCTAAAAATGGCTTACAAGAAAAATTTGGAAGAAAATTACAAGAAAGAGATAGTCTCAAATTTGGTTTTGATGCAGACTTCCAAATAGAAAGTTATTTAAGATATCAAGGATCTGTGTTCGTTGATAGGTTTGATGCAAATAGCTATTTATACATAACAAGAGCAATGGATTATTTTGATCTAATTAAAGAACATCATGGTAATTTATCTAAAGCATTTGAAAAAACTAAAACTAAGTTTCTTATTATATCTTTTACTTCAGACTGGCTTTATCCAACTCCTGAAAATAAAGAAATTGTTATAGCTTTAAATGCCATAGGTGCTGAGGTTGGATTTGTTGAAATTGAATCTGACAAAGGACATGACTCATTTCTTTTAAAAGTTCCTAAATTTTTGAATACCCTAGGTGATTATATTAAAACAGCTTATTCTATAAACTAAACATGAAACAAGAATTTAAAATAATCTCCAATCTAATTGAAAAAAATACTAGAGTTTTAGATGTGGGTTGTGGTGATGGCATATTAATGGAATATCTAAAATATAATAAAGAAATAGACATAAGAGGAATAGAAATTTCAAAAGATAATGTTCAAAAATGTTTATCAAAAGGATTAACGGTTATTGAAGGTGATGCAGAAAAAGATTTGTTACAATTTCCTGACAGTTCGTTTGATTTTGTTATTTTAAGCCAAACGCTACAAGCATTTTTAAACCCTGAAATAGTTATAAAAGAACTGTTAAGAGTTGGTAAAAAAGCTATTGTTACAATACCAAATTTTGGTTTTTGGAAAGTTAGACTTCATCTATTAATTAAGGGAACAATGCCAATAACAAAAAATCTTCCTGATGAATGGTACAATACCCCTAACCTTCACATGTGTACCTTAAAAGATTTTTATAATTTTTGTGAAAATAGAAAAATTAAATTAGATAAATCACTAGCTCTTCATAATGAAAAAGTGTCATCTATTAATAAACATAATCTAAATATTAAGAATATATCTGCTGAACTAGGTATTTTTTTAATTGAGAATTAAATGGAAATTCAAATAATACCCTGCCTACAAGATAACTATTCTTATCTAATTATAGATAAGACTAAAAATATTGCATGTGCGATTGATCCTAGTGAAGCAAAACCTATTATCGAATATTTGGAAGATAAAAATATACATTTAAAATACATATTAAATACACATCATCATTACGATCATGTGGGAGGCAATAAAGAATTAAAAGAAAAATATGGAGCTAGCATTGTTGGATACAGAGGAGACAAGGATAGAATTCCAGAAGTAGATATACTGGTCAACGATCAAGAGATTTGGCATGAAGAAAATTTTCAAGCTAAAATATTTCATATTCCTGGCCATACTCTTGGCCATATATGTTTTTATTTTTATAATGAAGAATCTGTTTTTACAGGAGATACTCTTTTTTCACTTGGCTGTGGTAAGATTTTTGAAGGAACATACACGCAGATGTACAATTCATTACTGAAAATTAAAGCACTACCAGAAAAAACAAAGATTTACTGTGGGCATGAATATACTAAACAAAACTCTAAATTTTGTATTACTCATGACAAAAATAATGAAAACCTAAAAATCAAGATTAGACTTATAGATGAAAAATTAAAAAAAAACCTACCTACTATTCCGTCCACAATTAAAGAGGAATTAGAGTGTAATATTTTTCTTAGATCTTCTACAGAGGAAAACTTTTCAAAATTGAGAGATTTAAAGGATAATTTCTAGTTTATTCAGACTTGACTATAATAAGTCCCCGACTATATTGCTGATTATAAAAATAGATTAAATAATGTCATACGCAATCATACAAACAGGTGGAAAACAGTACAAGGTGAAGGCTGGAGAAATTCTTAAAATTGAGAGATTAGAGGATTCTAAACTTGAAACTAAGATAGAGTTTAAAGAAATCTTAGCCTATGGAGATGATAAAAGTATTGAAATTGGTTCACCAACTGTTGACGGTGCAAAAGTTGAGGCAGATCTTGTTGAAAATGGAAAAAATAGAACAATATTAATTTTCAAAAAAAGACGAAGACAAAACTCTAGAAGAAAAAATGGCCATAGACAGCAATATTCATTAATAAGAATTAGTAAAATATTTTCTAAAGACGGTAAAATTTTATCTGAAGCAGAAAAAATGGTTAAACCAACAAAAAAAATTGAAAAAGTTGAAGCTAAAGTAGAAGCTGAGGCAGTTAACAAATAAATTAGGTAAATTATGGCTACAAAAAAAGCAGGTGGATCATCGAGAAATGGAAGAGATAGTGCTGGTCGTAGACTTGGTGTTAAAAAGTATGGTGGGGAAGCTGTAATACCTGGAAATATAATTGTAAGACAAAGAGGGACAAAAATTTTTCCTGGTGAGAATGTTGGAATGGGTAAAGATCATTCAATTTTTTCTGTTGTCGAAGGAAAAGTTGTTTTTAAAAAGGGTAAATCAGATAGAACATTCGTTTCAGTAAAGCCCAATTAGTAGTACAACTAAAAAGCTAAGAGTTGTATTATGAAGTTTCTAGATCAAGTAAAAATTTATGTAAAAGCAGGTAACGGAGGACACGGCTCTCCTAGCTTTCGTAGAGAAAAATTTATTGAATATGGAGGTCCTGATGGTGGAGATGGTGGTCAAGGTGGCTCCATAATTTTAAGATCTGAAAGAAATCTAAACACACTTATAGATTATAGATTTCAACAACATCACAAAGGTCAACGTGGAGAAAATGGGTCTGGACAAAATCGTACTGGGCGCGGAGGAGATGATTTATCTTTAAAGGTTCCAATAGGTACTCAAGTTTTTGAAGAAGATAACAAAACTTTAATTTTTGACTTTAAAAAAGAAAGTGAAGAATTTGTTGTTGCTAATGGAGGAAAGGGTGGTCTTGGAAATACTAGATTTAAAAGCTCCACTAATAGAGCGCCAAAAAAATTTACCAAAGGTACTCTTGGTGAAGAATATGTAATTTGGCTTCAATTAAAAACTATTGCCGATGTTGGTATTGTTGGGTTACCTAACGCGGGAAAATCGAGCTTACTTGCTGCCATTACAAATGCGATGCCTAAAATAGCAAACTATAAATTTACAACATTAAATCCAAATCTAGGTGTTGCAAGTTATGATGATAAAGAAATAACTCTAGCTGATATCCCTGGATTAGTTGAAGGTGCGCATGAAGGCGTAGGCCTTGGTATTCAGTTTTTAAAACATATAGAGAGATGTAAAACTTTAATGCATTTAATAGATATTACTGATGTAGATCTTGAAAACACTTATAAGCAAGTTCGAAATGAATTAGGCAGCTACAGCAAAGATCTGCTAGAAAAAAAAGAAATAATTGTCTTAAATAAGATAGACCTACTAGAGGAAGAAGAAGTGAAAAAAATTTTAAAAAATTTTTCTAAAAATAAAGATTCCGAGGTAGTTACACTCTCA
>Ga0233444_10004559_pt1 | contig 13172 bp, 10 predicted proteins | sample SI_124_October20_6_FD_182792 | JGI IMG/M metagenome (GOLD analysis project Ga0233444, IMG submission 182792) | Seawater microbial communities from Saanich Inlet, British Columbia, Canada - SI_124_October2016_10_MG | ecosystem: Environmental > Aquatic > Marine > Inlet | place: Canada: British...
GACGATATCGCATACTATGCTCAAGTCTGCCAAGCTGCGAAGGATTCGGGGCTCACCGTTCGCGATGGTGTTGAATTTTACATCCAATATGGCTCTGGTGTTGTCAAAGATGTTGCAGTTTCAAGGGGATGGCATCAGCTTTTCCTCGATGTTGGAGTCAACCTTATTGATCCTGGTTGCGGTGCTTGTATTGGCGCTGGCCCAGGTGTTTCTATCACTCCAGACCAAGTCACAGTTTCAGCAATCAATCGCAATTTCCAAGGACGATCCGGTCCAGGAAAATTATACCTTGCAAGTCCACTAACCGTGGCTATGAGTGCGTTTACTGGTCAAATAAGTTCATGGGAACTTCAAGCGTTATAGATGATTTTCTGGAAGCAGTTGTTTCTCTTTCTCTTCGTCATATGCCTGCTGCCGACTGCATCCGGGGATGACGATGATGATGAAACAATCCTTGGAATTGAAGGTGATGATTTAGGAGAAGTGGCTTACTACCTGCTTATCGGTTCGCTACTCATCATCGTATGGAAGCCATCTTTCTTTTGGCTCAGAAAGAACGGTCCCGAACTGTTCAACAAAGAACAAAAACAATTCAAGCGGAAACTTGGAGTGTTTAACAAACGATTCATGACCTTGCATTATTGGCTGGGTCTATTCACTGTGATCATAGGAACAATCCACGGCATCGTATTGGAGTGGCATTGGACACTATGGACGGCTATGGCAGGACTTTGGATTGTTGTTTTTACTGGCTGGATGATGCGATGGAAGTGGCCACCACGTGAGTTTAGGCGTGGTGCAAGACTCTTGCATTTGAATCGAAGTCTTTCGATTATAGCCGTCGTTTTACTCTTCATTGGGCATGAAATAGTCGATTGATTATTGTGCCATATTACAGAAAATTTACAGCCTCTGGTATCTAACCACAAACAATGTCCTTGACATGGGGGTCTCGTCCTTGGAAGATTTGGCGCTCTCATTGGCGAAATCGTTCAAGTATGAACGGAAGGCGTGTTTCCTATGCGCTTGTGGGAGCAATGATTCTCTTTGCAGCGATCCCATATGCAATAATCAACCATCTGACCTCTTTACGAGATTGGGCTGCGTTTGATCCATCAACTAAATACGATATTGACATGGTTTTTTGGGCATGGATGATCATACCCTATCTTACACTGTACCTGTATTATCCAGCTGCTGCATGGCTGGGAAGTAAAAACGAAACAATGTGGAGACAGAACATTATTTTTCATCAAATGATGCTCATTTCTTGTTGGATTGTGTTCCTAATCTTCTTATTATTTCCAGTTGAAATCGACTTACGTCATCTTGTCGTCAATACAGAAGGCACTGTTTGGGAGCCGCATTTTGTAATGATGCACACTGTTGATACGCCTTGGAATTCTTGGCCATCACTGCACATCGTTCAAAGCATGCAGGTTGTATTTGTGTTACGGTACTGGTTTCCTCCGGAGTCAACTCGAATGAAAATCCTTCATTCCATGTTGTTAGTCTCCTGGCTTCTCTTGGTGGCTTCGACTATGATCATAAAGCAGCATTACATTTGGGATGTTGCAACTGCAATTATTTTTGCAGGTCTGGGATGGCGATATTGGATGAGGCCTTGTTTAGAGAAGCTAAATCAAAAGAAAAATCAAGATGATTTCGATGCGATATTGGAATCATGAAGATATGGTTTCGATTAAAATCAAATCTACCATAGCGATTCGAGTTTTTCCAATCTGTTTCTCTGATTAATTTCCTGCGTTGCCTACGATTGGGTACGGTCTCACTCCTTCAGTTTGATTGTCGCTAACCCACCCTGTTCTTGGCGGAGTATCGGATGATGATTTGACCCGATAATAGTCTCCTCGTTTCCTATCTAGGCTATTCCGATCTGCAAGATACCACCATTGATCTCCATTGCCCATTCTCCATCGGAGGAGAAGGACGTTTCCGTTAACGTAACTTAAGACGCCATCAAACTCGGTGGCAGGAAGATACGTGCCGTTGCATTTGGATGTACCAGCGCCTTGAACTGTGTACAACTGATTGTTTACATCATTAAATGGGTGATTTGAGGGTATTTCTTTCCAACCAGCTGGCCCGACAACATAAAGCGTATTTTTAGTTTCAATATGCGCCGTCGCTCGCTCGTCATAGTTGATTGCGACTATGCTGCTACTTCTGATTGGACCTTCTCCGAGTCTTGGATGGGCATATGCATAACCACAAAGTCGGCCGTGTTGAACTTCTGCATCCCGAATGATAACCTCAGGTTTCTCTGGTTCGATATTCGTGCCCTTTTCCGAACCAACGAGATATTTAGCGAGTTCATGATAATTGATTTCTGAATTCCCTGTGATTCCCAACTCCTGAAATTCATTCATCACGTCTTCGATAGAAAGGGGATTATCTCCTTGTTCTGTCAAGAGTTCGAAGTATTCAGCTGCGGAAATAGTTCCAGAATTATCCTTATCAAAAACCTTGAACGCTTCAATGAGCTCAGATTCCGCTTCGGATAAACGTTCAAAATATTCCTGGACTTCAGTTGAGTTCTTAGCCGGTTTTTCAATACGGTTCCATTCGACATTATCCTCAATGTCCCCATCATCAAAATGTATCATGAAGGTGTGATCTTCATATTCAGAAACTATCTTTCCAGGATAGTATGTGCCGTAGTTTTTCCAATTTACCAATACCTCATCACCTCGTTTGTAGGGAGGACTCGCTGGACGAATTGTTCCTGGAGAGGTGCCAATGACGACTGCCGGCTTAATTTGAACTGCATCAGTATAAGGAACTTCAATTTGGTATGTTCCATCAGAGTTAATTCCAATCACCCGGCATCGATCCAGCCAACGATGATTCGTAGGGCTGTGATACTCAACATGGTCGCCGAGTTTGAAAGATGCAGGGAGTTCGATTTGTTCTAGAATTGGAACAGGATCTGGATTGGAGCCTGAGTCTTGTTGGTTGAGCATACCTAACTGATGCAGGGCTTCAATAACTGCAGATGTTACCGCCGCTGTATCATTGTTAATGATGGTGTTGTGGACTATGTCGCCGCTCATCACAGAATCTTGCATGGTGAGTATGTTTGCCGGTATTTGCTCAGAGTCAGCAAGTGTACTGGGTGGGGACGGAATCCATTCAGATCCCGTCCAAATGAATTTGCCATCAGGACTCATGATTTTATCCGGCATGATGAGGCTATGACGGCTTGATTTACCAACTCTTCTGCAAAACTATACTAAGAATCTGGCCTACCCAGACTCATTGATTCCTAAGTAATTTGAAATATAAGGGGCGATTTTGCCAGATTGGGTGTTCGTATCGAAATAGGTCAAACTGCTTTGGCGATTCAGGCTATACGTGCTCTTTTACCACAAATATCTTCGTTTGTTTACGATGGTTATGATAAAGGACGTTTCATGAAATCTGATGATGCTCTGAGGGCAGAACTGGGCAGGCGGTGTGAGATGCTATCAAGACATGCGGAGAAACTGCAAACTGATGCTCATACTATGGGACACCGATCTGCAAGAAAATCTCTTTCTGGTATCATTGATACATTACAAATATTCCAACGAGAAATACAATTCTCCATATCTGGATCAAATGTTTCGAACCATTCTGGGATTGGTAAATTAAAGTCAAAATCAATCAAAAAATTAGTGAAGCACGATAGTGAAACTCTTCAGTCTACAGTTGACTGTACAAGGCTTGTTAACGCAGTCGCTGAAAAATTCGTGTCTGTCGAAGAAGAAGTCGCACTAGGGTTGCTCTCTGAATGGAATCAATCAATAACTCGATGTAGAAACAGATTTCTTGAGAGAAATATGTTCATCGATGGATTAACAAAAAGGTGAATACAATATGCATTTTAGATGGAGAGAAAATCCCGCAGTTATAGCTCAGTACATGGTTGCTAGCAAAGTACCCATGCAGGCCGAAGTGACCTTAAAACCGAACGAAATATGTGTCGTTCTTGAAAACGGAAAGGTAGTTGGGTCTGTATCACAGCAACACATGGAAGTAAACCCGCAGGTTGGAATGATTAGCAAGTTGTTTGGTCGACAGAACCCTCAGCGATCGTTCATGTTTTGTTTTACTGGCCCTCATCAGGTTCTTGTTCAAGTTAAAGGGCAGTCTAACAACGGTGATGAGATTAATTGTCTTGTTTCTATGAAGGTTGAGATAACGAGAGAATCTGCACCTAGGCTGCTTACATTCCCTGCAAAGGGTGTTATTTCCGTACATGCAAGTGATATTGCGAATGGACTCACTTCAATTGTCCAATCAAACACTTTAGCTTTCCTAAAGGACATGAGTTCTGAGGGGATGCGAACTGTTGAAGCAAATGAAGACTTATGTTTTCATCTAAAATCTGAATTGCGCTCGTCTTTTGACGAATATGGGCTCCAACATAGAGACATCCACATCATATGGAGTACAAGCGTAGCTGAACAACGATTACAGAATGAAAAGGATCTTGAAAGAATTACTCTTTCAAAAGAAGCAGATTCCGATCGGCAGGAATTAGAACTCGAACATCTTATCAAGAACGAACAAAGAAAACATGAAATTAATGCTCGTTTGTCCCTAGTTGGAGTCCAGGCACAGCACAAAGCCGAAATGGAACATGAACTTCAAAAACTCGAAAATGAAAATAATCTTACATTTACTCAGTGGATGCAGGATAATAAATTACTCCAAGCACAGAACGATGCTGGTAGGCAAGAGAAACTGAAGGATGCTCAACTCGACCTCGAGGTAAGTAAACTAAATGCTGACAAACAGAGATTTGAGCAGGCAGTTAATCTTGAAGCAATGGAAGATAAAAAACGACGTGCTATGGAAATGTTTGAACAAGTTCAAGTTAAGAAACAAGAACGAATGAAAATAGACGCTGCACAGGAAAGAGAACGGCTTGACCAACATGCAAAAGCCTCTCAAAGTACCATCTCGGTTCTGGAAAAAATTGCATCGACAGCAACTGATCCGTTAGTTCAGATGGAGGCTTTGAAACAGCTTGCTGAATTACGCAAAGCAGATGTTGGTGGGCAAAAGGATGCTTACAAAGACTAATCTCTGTATTGAATAAAGAGGGATTGGAAATCATTTGCTCGGATATTACAGGATACCGACAAACATTGGGGCAGAGGATACTGTCACCATCGACTCAGTTATCATGGAAGAAACTGCACAGAGTAAGATTCCTACTCCCCCTCTAGGAATATCCATGATTGAATCAGAACTACAAGAATGAGAATCTGAAAAAGTAGTTAATTCAAATACTGTCATTCCAAATTTGGCCGAAACATCAAGTAGCCTCGTCATTAGTATGCGAATGCCTGCTGGCCCGAAGTCTTTGACGGAGGAGGACCTGAGGCGGATGTGTCAACATGAGCATTGCAGAAAAGATGGCAGCAAATCAGAAACAAGTCGCTATTTCAGAATTCTTTGAAAAGAACAAGCATTTCCTCGGTTTTGATACCCTTACAAGAGCACTCATAACCGCTGTTAAGGAAGCAGTGGACAATGCTTTGGACGCTTGTGAAGAAGCACGAATACTTCCTGATATCATCGTTCAAATTACAAAAATTGACAATAAAAAGGATATTCTCCAACTCGATGTTGAAGATAATGGTCCTGGTATTCCTCGTACAAGCATCGAGAAAGTGTTTGGGCAACTCCTCTTTGGTTCGCGATTTCACGCAATTCGCCAGTCACGCGGCCAGCAAGGTATCGGAATTACTGGCGTAGTCATGTATTCTCAGTTAACGACAGGCGATCCTACACACGTTGAATCAAAAATTGCAACAGAGGCAACTGCAGTTGCAGTTGATATCGGACTTGATACTCGAAAGAACAAGGCTGTGAAGTCCAACCAAGATCGAGTTGATTGGGGAGACAAAGTCAATGGTTTGAGAATTCGAACCACGATGAAAGCGAAGTATCAGAAAGGGCGCCAATCGGTTTGGCAATATCTTCGTATGACAAGTATTGTCAATCCTCATGCAGATATTATCTTCATCGATCCCGATGGGCAGAAACATCACTGGCCACGCGTGACTGAGAAATTACCAGGTCGCGTTGAAGCGATCAAACCCCATCCTAACGGTATCGAGCTTGGACAACTTCAACGATTGTGTGGCGAATCTTCTGAATCGAGAATGACGACATTCCTACGAAGGAATTTTTCTGGAGTTTCTGGAAGAGCGGCCAAGGAGTTGTGTGAGGTTGCTGAATTGGAAGAGAAGTTGAAACCAAAATCTCTCAAGGCTGAACAAATTAGGGCATTACTCGAAGCATTCCAAGGTGAGCGAACGCTACGTGGCAAGCCGGTCAAACTGCTGAATCCACCAACGTCCTGCCTCTCCCCTATCGAAGAATTACTCATTAAGAAGGGGCTTTCAAAAACAATTGATTCAAAGTTCGTTACCACTATGACACGAGCTCCAAATGTTACTCAAGGAAATCCATTCCAAATTGAAGTGGGCCTAATCTTCGGAGAGGGCATGGCTGCAGACAAGCCTGTTGAAATTCTACGATTTGCAAATCGTGTTCCACTGATGTATCAACAAGGTGGTTGTTTGTTAACCAAGGCTATTGAAAGCGTAGATTGGAGACAGTACGGTCTTGATCAAGCCGGAGGAAGAGGTGTTCCTAAGGGGCCTGCGGCTATCCTTGTTCATCTTGCAAGTACAAACGTCCAGTTCACTTCTGAAGCCAAAGAAGCACTCTCAGATAATGAGATGGTGATGGAAGAAGGTCGAAAGGCAATGTTGGAAATGGGACGCAGCTTGAGAAAGCATCTTGAGAAGAAGAAAAAGATGGGGAAGACGCGAGAGAAATTCGAACTTATCAACGATATTATCCCTGCAATTGCAGAGAAGTCCGCATCCTTACTTCAGCTTCCAGTACCGGATTTGGCTGCTTCAATTACGAAGATCATGTCGGCTGTAATTGCTGAAACAACCACAACTTGGAATAAAGAAACAAAGCAAACGGATGTTCACATTGTTCTGTATAACTATACTTCAAGAGCGCGTTCGTACACCATACTCGTCACCTGGCCCGAAAAGCAAGGCGGAAAGATGATCGGAAATGAACTCGGTGGACGAAAAGAGGCGACTGGTGTATGGGCATGGAAACTCGAGACTCTGCAACCGGGTGTTCAAACCGTAATTACATACAGTCTCGATGATATCGAAAAGGGAGACTGGAATGAAACTGATGTCTTTTACAGAGGCTCACAAGAAGTCATTGGAGCAACGAAGATGGATGAAAAACTCCTTGAAGAGATACGCAGACAAGAGGAAGCATTCATTGAGCAAGAGAATCTTACCAAAGAAAATGTTACTGATTCAACTGAGGAGGAACAATCATCCCCACTTCAAGAAGAAGTTGTTACACAAGATGATCCTCCTGTTGAAACACAAGAGACTTCTGAGGTTGATTCAGGAGAAACGAAACAAACAACTCTGTTTGGAGGTGATTACTAATGGTAGCTGTACGCAAGTCTGTTGAAGAAACAAAGGTAGCTCTACACGGTGTTGTCCGTGAAATGTATGACCGTATTATCAAGGGCGATCCTCCAACCATGACACTGCCTGTGCGAACCAAGAACAACATTGGATTCGATCCTAAACTGGGCGTTTACAAATATGGAAAGAAGCAAACTATTCGTGATGCAACAAGCCTAGGTTCTGCAAAGCAATTACTACGGGCATTGCACGTTATTGAATTCATTGAAGGTATGATCGATGATGGCAAATCGTCCACTCTTCGTGAAATGTACTATATTTCAGAAGGATGGGGTCTTGGAAAATTCCAATCTCAAAACGAGAGTAACAACCTTGCCGAAGATTTAGAAATCGTAACAAAATGTTTGAGAGAAGATTTCAAACTACGTCCTGAAGAAGATGGTTCCAGAATGATTGGCAACATTACACTACGGGAACGAAACCGCAAGGGGCAATGGATGCGTATCAATGCAAGAGACGATGTTGGAGACAGCGGGTACGGTGTCCCATACAACGTCGAGAAAGAGAAAATAGAATTCCTAGAACACGATGTTAAATTCATCATGGCAATTGAGACTGGTGGTATGTTTGATCGACTGGTTGAAAATGGATTTGATGAGGATTTCGATTGTGCTTTACTCCACTTGAAAGGACAGCCTGCTCGTTCAACTCGAAGAATTATGAAAAGAATGAGTGAAGAATGGGATTTGCCAGTAGTTGTTTTCCTCGACGGTGATCCTTGGTCGTTCAGAATCTTCGCCTCTATTGCATATGGCGCAATCAAAACCGCACACATATCGGAATATCTTGCTACACCTTCTTCGACATATCTTGGAATTACCGCTGACGATATTTTGGCGTATGATTTACCAAGTGATGACCTTTCAAAGAAGGATATTGAGGCGCTTAATGCAGAATTAAGCGACCCGCGATTCGCAGACGGTTGGTGGCAAGAACAAATCAATATGATGCTTGAAATCGGAAAGAAGGCTGAACAGCAATCATTGGCAAAGTATGGTCTCGATTTCGTAACCGACACATATCTTCCTGAAAAGTTAGCAGAACTCGGTTTGAACTGATTTCGCAAAGCGAGCCTTCTTTGAGGAGTGATTCATCGACGTGAATATGGAGGAGCACAAGAAGAGCCGTTGGCCCTTCCGAATATTGATTGCATCATTGGTCAGTTTGGTTATTGGCAGTGTTCTGCTCCTTTCTCAAATGGATACAATGGATGCGATTCTTGATCCTCGCGATAACAACGTCGCTGTTCTTAACACTCAAAGTGAAGGACAAACCCTCATTGAAATCGTCGATACAGGCTGCTACCGGGCGTACGGAACTGGATTCGACGGCAATGTCACGCTTTCAGAACTCGATGGTTCGGTGATTGGAGAACCACTAACAGAATCAAAATGTAAACTTGACTGGGAAGCAATGGCAAGTGACGGCCAAGAGTTTGAAACACTTGGTACATGGGTTGTTTCAAGCCAGGGCGATTACATTCTACAAGTTGAATGCGAAGGAGATTGTGGAAACGAAACGATTTGGCTAACATCTATCGATAGTATGGAAGAAGGCGTTCTTTCTTCAACATCATTACTTACCGGGGGACTTCTATGTTGTCTTGGAATTCTATTGTTACCGTTGTCTGGAGTGCTCTTAGCGTTTTCACAAAATCGAAAGAAGAACGTCATGGTTGTCGTAGGACCCGATGGCAACCTCATGCCATTAACTGATTATACTCCTGATAACATTCAGGCACAACTCAACCAGCAACGAAATGATACCAGTGAAGGGTTAGATTTCGATATTAGAACTGGAGAATATGTAGGTCCGCAAAATTCGAACTCTCAGGCTCAAATGGGAGGGCAGCAACATGTTGCAGCGGGAAGTATGCTGACTACTGAACAAGTCTATGCGCTGATGAGAGGGGATGTTGAAGCTGCATCTACTCCTGAAGAAGAAACCGTTCCTGATCCGTTCCCTACTTCTCCAGGCAGTTCACTTGTGGCAAGTAGCCCTGCTAAACAGACTCCTCCTAAAGTAGAAAAACAGAGTCGAAAGATACCCAAGGCTGAGAACCAAGATTGGCAGTCATGGGACGAAGACTGATTTATCCTCGTATTTCTTCGACGAGTTCAAATGAGGGGGGCGCTACGTAACTACAGGTTGAGTAGTATGAGTGACCTCGATAAAACATTGAATCTCCTACAAAACAAGACGCGCCGCCTGATTCTTGAGCGTCTTGTTAGAGAACCGCATTATCCAATGCAGTTGGCTGAACTCATTGGAATCAGTCAACAAGCAATAAAGAAGAATCTGAGAGAACTAGAGAATGGAGGATTCGTTGAAAAAATGCAGGTCGCAAGTGAAAAAGGCGGCCCGCCAAGAACGATCTTCCGAGTTCAAGAAGCATTTTCCTTACGTATTGATCTTGGACCTGATTTATTCAAAATAGAGAAAAGAAAACTTCCATCTGGTGGACCTCTTAGATTAAGTTCCAAACTCCCCTCAACTGTCGTACCTATTGCAGAACAGGTAAGCGGACGCAAAAAAATCAGTGTTACTGAGGGAGTGATGCATCTTGATCAGCTCAATGAACAGCTCGAAACCCTGGACCGTCAAAGAGATGCGTTAATTGCATTACATCAGCAAATTAGAGGACGCATTTCCGCTGCAGTAGATTCTGATTTTGAGAACTACTCACAACGAACAATGGTTCATGCACTGATCGAAACTCCAAAGATTCAGCCTGACCTTGGCCTGATGGCAAAGGAGTTGCAACTTTCAGAACAGGACATCACAGCCGTCATGACTCGTGTACGAGAACTGGTTGAAAGGCAACGCTCAGACAGGTCTGGTGAAGTTGTCGCCATTGACGATAACCCCCATCTACGCTGGTGGCTTGGTTAGGCTTCAATCAGAATCTTCTGAACCGAGTACAGACTTCAGTGAGGACTGCTCTGCGATTCGATCTTTCACATCTGCTCTGCGTCCCTTTCCTACAAGGTAAAGAACACCGAAGAGAGAGAATGTTAGAAGAACAATCATGGTTGGAAGTGCAACCTTTCCAGCGACTTCACCTGCTACATCCAAGAATGGATTTGAAGAACCGAGTTCGTCTGAAATACGTTGAATGTTATTTCCTTCACTCGCCTCAACGATATTGTTACCAGGATCGACGACTACGTAGACGTTCTTGGTACCGGCAGTAACTGGGTAGAGCATGTACAATTCGACAGTACGGCCATCTTTCATTGAATCATCAGGCTTGTCAATAGCACCAATCTCTTGACGCATAACAATACTTTCTTCATCACACATGTTGTTATTCTTACGGATTGTGTCCTTCATATCATCTTCATCGTATTCGCAGAGAATAACTTCGATGTTTGTTGCATGAACGTTACCTGTATTTGCGATTACGATTTTGATTGGTATCGATTCACCCACATCAGCTGAGTCGGATCCTGTCTGTATAGCGGTCACAACCTCCAAGTCAGGAGCCCTGAGACTGACTGTAATGATTTTCTCATTAGAATCGAGGCTGTCTCCGTCCCATTCTGCGCTTTCATCGTGATCTCCGCCGTCTTCCATACCGCCCATCATTGAAACGACCTTCAGTCCGAGGCTTCGAGTAATGAGTTGTGCACCTGGATCGATTGAAACAATAGCAACCATAGTGTAAGTTTCGTAAGGAGCCATCTCTGGAAGTCTCCATTCGTTGATGTCTTCGAGATAGACGCAACTGTCTTCCGGGAACGGACTTTCTGTTGATTGGGTAACAACGCAGTCTTCCTCGCTTTCCAAGTCAAGCCCTACTTGTCGTAGAACCTTCCAAGATACGCCCCATCCCTCAAGAGTTCCCATGCCTGGAATTTCGTTCCATACAAGATCATTTCCTGCTCTAGTCGAAGTGTGGTTATCTAACGAAGGAACGTCCGGAACGTTACCTGCGTTGGTGATATTGACGACGAACCTGACAATACGGCCGGGAGCAGTGGTCTTGACATCATTCTCAACTGTTGGATCCATGGAGATTTGCATATCATAGAATTGGTTAACAGTTACTTGCAATGTTGTAACGTCCCGCAATCGGGTCTTACGGCCATTACCATCATCGTATGCTTGCTGAGAATATGTGTTAAAGACAACAGTGTAGACTCCAGCAGGCACTTGTTCTGGTATGTTCATCAAAACATCAAACAATTGGGCAGAACCTACATCCAGTTCTTCGAGTGAGTTCCGAGGTACCTGTATATCCCAAATGACATCGACGCCAGCGGGGTCAGTGACACGGGCAAGAGAGTAATCGAAGCGGTCAGGCCCATTTCCTTCATTCGTAATGGTTGTAGGAAGCGTGATAGAATCTCCTGGATTTACCGAGAGGTCTGGGTTTTCGCCCAAATCAATATCTGTTCCTAGCTTGTAGACATGGTTGATATCAACTTGAAGGATCTTTGATGCTGAAATCCTCGGGTACCCCTTCAGATTTGCTTTAATTGTCACTGCCTTTCCTAAGCCAGCAATTGAATCATCAGGTGCACATATCTTGACCATAACTTCGTGTTCTCTGTAATCTCTTCCACTGAGAATATTCCATGTTCGTGAAACCCCATCAGGGTTAACATTCAGATCTTGCGGGAAGAAGGTTTCAATTGACCAATTATCTTCGTTTTCAGTTGTACCGGGCGTAGAAAATACGAGATCTCCTGAGTCGAAATTCTTGCGAACATCGATTTTGAATGTGTGACAATTCGGTTCTGCTAATGATCCAAGCATGAAATTCGCTGGTGTAACCCGCGCTGATGTATCGTTTAGGAACATCACGATGTTATTTGATGATCGTATCGATACGAAAACGCCCAATTCAAGGATATCATATGTGCCTTTTTCAACAGACTTGATTGGCTCTCCAGCAGACCATCCTTTGAGCAGTAGAACAAACGCTCCGGGGTCTTCAGAAGTTGGAACTTTAATTTCAAGGTTCTTTGTTACAGTCTGCTGAGGATCAAGTTGTACGCTCATAGGGAAATTGACGTCCCATGCAAATGGTAGGAGCCATTCTTGTCTTCCTTCGAGAGTTTGTGGATCCCAGAAAAGGAATGTGTCAGCAACGTTCCCGGTGTTCGTAATCGTAATCGAGAAGATTGCTGTTTGTCCTTGTTCTACGTCAGCAACACTGTGCGACGTATCCAAATCAATTCCGTGAACAACATCCATAAGCGTTAGAGTCGTTATTTCTGAACGTATTGCGGGGTCTTTGTACGACTTTGCATCCACTCGTATTTCAGCGAGTTCATCGCCGTTCGCTTGATAAATTGATGGCGCCCGTACTCTGAGGTAAAATCGAATAGATTCGCCGCCTTCAAGGAAGATTGCGGTATCAGGGAAGATTGCTGTGTGGTTCTCTGCGAAGAATAATGTGGCTGTCCAATTGGTTGGTACGCCTGTAATGTTGAGACCGTACGTGTCCGCAACCAAATCTTTTGGACCTGGTGTTGAGTTATTCATAGACAGATTGTAGATGGTTTGTTCACTTGGTTCAATCACGTGATAGAACGTCTCTCCCACTTCGAATTCCACATCAACTTGTCCTGTAAGAACATGTGAATAGCAGATTGTGAAACGGTTGTTGTT
>Ga0233444_10004561_pt1 | contig 13170 bp, 10 predicted proteins | sample SI_124_October20_6_FD_182792 | JGI IMG/M metagenome (GOLD analysis project Ga0233444, IMG submission 182792) | Seawater microbial communities from Saanich Inlet, British Columbia, Canada - SI_124_October2016_10_MG | ecosystem: Environmental > Aquatic > Marine > Inlet | place: Canada: British...
CGTCTAACAAATAAGTTTACTAAATTTTCACCTTTGTTTTGAATTGTCACATCAATATTATTTAGTAATGTTTGTGTTGTAGATCCTTTTTTTTCTTTAAAATCATTAAAATTAAACGGACTACCAGAAGAAAATAATTCATATATTTTGTTTCCTTCTAACTCAAAAAGTACAAACTGGTCTGTTACATCAACGACTGCACCTAAATTAGTCTTAGAAACACTGTTATATAAGCTTTCTTCGAGGGCATATTTATTTGTATCTTTTTCAATGATTTCATTTGATACAATCATCCATTCATCAGGGCTTAGCCAAATAGAGGTAAGTTTAGAACTTGATGAAGATGTATTTGCTTCTGTGGGCAAAATCATATCCAGCTGTTTACCAACAGTAGCAAAAAACTCTCTTTTCTTTCCTCTTAGATTTAATTTCATAACAGGAGATAATTCTTTTACAGTTATTTCGTTGAAATTAATTTCATTATTAATAGGTGAATTATAATTAAGCATTTAACCTCTTATTTTCTGTATCAAAAAAAACTGGATTAGCTATTGTCACATTAATTGTCTTATTTTCCATAGGAATGAATAATTTTTTTCCCATCATGTTTTTTCCACCCCTTACAACAGCAAGAGCAATAGATTTTTTCAAATTTGGGCTATAGTAACTAGATGTTACATGACCAAGCATATTAACAGGAGACTGATTTAATTCAGAAACTATCTGAGCACCTTCTTCTAAAACTATATTTGGATCATCAGTTAAAAGACCTACTAATTGTTTTCTGTCTTCCTTCATAGTGTCCGATCTATAAAGTGAACGTTTACCAATAAAATCATATTTCTTTTTACTTACTATCCAATCCATTTGAAGATCAATAGGCGTCATAGTTCCATCTGTATCTTGACCTACTATAATAAATCCCTTTTCAGCACGTAGTAAGTGCATGGTTTCGGTTCCATATGGAGTGATGTTAAACTCTTTACCAGCTTCCATACATTTTTCCCAAATTGCTTTACCATAATTTGCTTGAACATTAATTTCATAACTATGCTCACCAGTAAAACTAATTCTCATTATTCTACATTTGATATTTCCAATTTGAACATCTTTAAATGACATATGAGGAAAATTTTCTTCAGATAAATCAAAATCGGGAATTATTTTACTTAATATCTTTTTACTATTTGGACCGCAAATACTAGCAGTTGCATAGTGATCAGTAACAGAAGTCAGATAAACATCTAGTTCAGGCCATTCAGTTTGAAGGTAATCCTCAAGTTTGCCTAAAACATTGGCAGCACCACCAGTTGTTGTGGTCATTATATAATGGTTTTCTCCAAGTCTTGTTGTAACACCATCATCATAAACCATTCCATCTTCATTCAGCATTAAACCGTATCTACATTTTCCTATACCAAGTTTTGACCAAGCATTTGTGTAAACTCTATTTAAAAACTCTGATGCATCCGTTCCTTGGATATCAATTTTACCTAGTGTTGAAGCATCTAAAATACCAGCACTTTCCCTTGCTGCTATACTTTCTCTTTGTACAGCTTCATGCATTGATTCATTATTAATAGGGTAGTACCAAGCTCTTTTCCATTGACCAACATTTTCAAATTCAGCTTTATTTTCTATATGCCAATCATTCATAGGAGTTCTTCTAAATGCATCAAAGTATTCCCTAACATTACGTCCAACAATAGTTCCAAAAGTTAGTGGCGTATAAGGAGGTCTAAACGTTGTAGTTCCAAGTTCACCCATTTTAACATCAGCTGTATCAGCAATTATTCCAAGTGCATGCATATTCCCAAGTTTACCTTGATCAGTACCCATACCTGTTGTTGTATATCTCTTTACATGTTCAATTGATCTAAAACCCTCTCTTAGAGCTAATTTTATATCTTTTGCTGTCGCATCATTTTGGTAATCTACAAATGGTTTGGTTTTACCCAATGGTTTATCTGATGGAAGTAACCATATATTTCTCTTTGAATTATCGTCTTCACTTTCTACAGTTATATTGTCAAAATCTGTTTTCTCAATATTCAAAAATTTTTTTAAATTAATTGATAAATTATTAATAATTTCTTTTATTTTAAAATTACCATTACAAGATCCAACACTTATTTGTTCAGATGGATATTTATTAGGTAAAAAAATTTTATTAGTTTCATCAAATGTTAATTTTCCACCTGATTGAGTAAACAAATGAACAGCTGGTGTCCAACCACCAGCAACACCCAAGCAATCACAAGCAATATCAATTTTACTACCAGTTACTGATGACCCATCGTTTGATAACTTCATAGTCGATATACTATTTAATCTTTTATAACCCTTGGTATCTACAATTGTATGAGACCAATGAATTGGAATACCAGCATCTTTAACAGCTTTTACAATTTTTGAGTCTGAATTTTCCCTGATATCAATAACTGCCTCAACTTTAATTCCTTTATTGTAAAGACATAAGGCACTTTCATAAGCACTATCGTTATTAGTAAAAAAAACATTTTTCTTACCTGAAACTACGCCATAAAAATCAGCGTATTTTTTAATAGCTGATGAAAGCATAATACCGGGTCTATCATTATTGTTAAAGATAAGTGGTCTTTCTAAAGCACCAGTTGCAAGAATTACTTTTTTAGCTCGAATTTTTAAAAGTCTTTGTCTAATTTTACCTTGTTTTTCTTTTTTTTCTAAATGATCAGTTAAATTTTCTCTTGCTAATAAATAATTATATCCATGAAATGCAGCAACACTAGTTCGTGTTTTAATTTCTAGGTTTTTTAAATTTTTTAGTTCTTGAATTTCTTTTTTAATCCAATCAGAAGAACTTTGGTTTTCAATTTTGTTAAATTCTCTATTTTGATAAATTGTTGTACCACCCAACTCATTTTTTTCATCAACAAGTAAAGTTTTTAAATTGTTTTTTGCTGCATTTTTAGCTGCTAATATCCCTGAGATACCAGCACCAACCACTATTACATCACAATGTATATATCTGTGATCATATATATCTGGATCCTTATCTTTTGGAGATTTTCCTAATCCTGCTGAGTGTCTAATGAAGTATTCATATTTCTCCCAGAAACTAGCCGGCCACATAAACGTTTTATAATAAAAGCCTGCGGGTAAAAAAGGTGAAATTACATTATTTATTCCTCCAATATCAAAATTGACACTTGGCCAACAGTTTTGACTTGAAGCTTCTAATCCTTCGTAAATTTCAAGCTCTGTAGCTCTGACATTGGGCTCTGTTCTGTCAGTATTATCATTGACTTGAACGATTGCGTTTGGTTCTTCAGAACCTGCTGTCATAATTCCTCTTGGTCTATGGTATTTAAAACTTCGTCCAACTAAATGAACATTATTAGCTAGTAGGGCAGATGCTAAAGTATCACCTTTGAAACCGTAATATTCTTTTCCATTAAATTTGAAAGAAATTCTAATAGTTTCATCAATAAACTCACTAGATTTTACTCTTAAGTTTTCAGCCATTTTATTCTGAAGGAGGTTTTTCACCCATTTTATAAATTAATTTAATTTGATCATTAGATGTATCTCTCACCATATTAAACCATTTTCTACAACCATGAGCATGGTTCCATCTTTCAAATTGAATACCTTTTATATTTTTTCTCATAAAAAGATATTCTGCCCATTCATCATCACTTAGCTCTGTCGGTTGTTTTGGTCTTTCTATGTGTGCTTCACCACCAGCTTTGAATTCTTGTTGATCTCTTTCACCGCAATATGGACAATTTATAATAAACATTAATGAGCAACCGCTGCTGCACCATGTTCATCAACAAGGTCACCACTTACAAATCTATTTAAATTAAATGCAGCATTTAGCTTATGAGGCTCGTCATTTGCTATAGTATGTGCAAATAAATCTCCTGACCCTGGAGTTGCTTTAAATCCACCTGTGCCCCAACCACAATTAAAATACAAACCTTTAACTGAAGTTTTGCTTAAAATGGGGCTAGCATCTGGACAAATATCTACAATACCTCCCCATTGCCTTAACATTCTCATTCGACTAAAAATTGGATAAAGTTCTAAAATAGCATTAAGAGTTCCCTCTACAATTTGATGACTGCCTTTTTGTGAATAAGAAACATAATCATCAGTTCCCGCACCAATAACTAGTTCACCTTTATCTGATTGACTTACATATGCATGTACAGCATTTGACATTACCACTGTATCAATTATTGGTTTCACTGGTTCAGAAACTAAAGCTTGTAACGGTTTGCTCTCTAGCGGCAATCTTAAGCCAGCCATGTTTGCAAGCACACTTGAATGACCTGCAGCAACGACACCAATTTTTTTAGTTTTAATAAATCCTTTTGTTGTCTCTAAACCTTCAACATGATCTCCATCTCTTTTAATTCCTATAACTTCACAATTTTGAATAATATCTACACCCATTTCATCAGCACCTCTAGCGTAACCCCAAGCAACAGCGTCATGTCTTGCTGTGCCAGCTCTTCTTTGTAGTGTTCCGCCTAATACAGGATATCTAATATCTGGTGATGTATTAATAATAGGACAAAATTTTTTAACTTCTTCTGTGTTTAAATAAACTGCATCAATGCCATTTAATCTGTTAGCGTGTGTTCTTCTTTTTAAATCTCTTACATCTTGTAAATTATGAGCAAGGTTCATAACTCCTCTTTGACTAAACATAACATTATAATTTAATTCTTGAGATAAACCTTCCCAAATTTTTAAAGCATGATCGTAAAGTCCAGCACTTGCATCCCATAAATAATTTGATCTTATAATTGTGGTGTTTCTGCCAGTATTACCTCCACCAATCCAACCTTTTTCAACAACAGCAATATTTTTCATATTATGTTTTTTTGCTAAATAGTAGGCTGTAGCCAAACCATGTCCGCCTCCACCAACGATAACAGCATCATACTCTTTCTTGGGTTGAGGATCCTTCCACGCTTTTTGCCAATTTTCGTGGTGGCTAAGCGCGTTTTTTATAAGCGAAAATATTGAGTATTTGTTTTTCATTATTAGCCAATAATTACTTTATAAATATTGAATATTCAATACAATCGGATATATCAATGTCGCAGTGGAAGAGTGGGTGAGAGGCTGAAACCAGTCGTTTGCTAAATGACCGTGCGAGGAAACTTGTACCGAGGGTTCGAATCCCTCCTCTTCCGCCACTAGAATAAAGGTTGATCCTTAAAAAAATCTTTCATTGGGATTGGTTTTTTTTCCAATATATATCTGTAAACATTGTAATTTTCCAAAACTCTTTGAACATAATTTCTTGTTTCTCGGAATTTTATTAATTCAACCCAATCAACATAATCTATTTGTTTTTTTTGTGGATTTTTGTTTATTTTTTTCCAATATTTAACTCTATTTGGCCCCGCATTATAGGCTGCAACCGCAAAAGGGTAGGCTCCATCATATTGTAAGATTAAGCCAGCAATGTAGTGAGAACCTAAATTAATATTATATTCAGGATCAGTTGTTAATCTTGATTTTGAATAAGGAAGTTTAGCTTGTTTAGAAACTAGTTTTGCCGTGTAAGGCATTAGTTGCATCAATCCTTTTGCTCCTGCATGGCTATTAGCACTTAAATCAAATTCACTTTCTTGTCTAATAATGGATAAGATAAAAGCACTCTCAGGAATTTTTCTACCATTGATAGTTTTTGGTGTACTAATTATTGGATAATTAAATTTATTATGAAACCTTTTTTGGTAAGAAGCTATTTTAGATACTTGTATTGCAAAATCATATCTTTCAATACTAGTAGCAATTTCGGCAGCTAAAACTTCGCTCCCTTTATTTATGTTGTCATTTGCAAGATGTCTTAGAATAAATTTAGTATATTTGTCTTTTTTTAATTCATCTAATAGATAGACAATTTTTACTAGCTCTTTGTTAAAAAATTTATAACGATACTTGTCATCAACCTCCATATCTTTTTTAAGTTCAAATTTTCCATTTGGATTTAATTTTAAAAAAGCTAATTGACCATAATAAGTAGTTAAATATTTTGACGCTTCTTGATACCATTTATTAGACTGTTCTTTATTACCTAATTTTTCGTAAGATCTTGCAAGCCAATACGCACCTCTAGATGTGCTAATAGGGTAACTTACATTGTTATAAAAGTTTTGAAAATGATCTTTTGCAGTTAATGGGTCATTTAAAAAACTTAGAGAAATCCACCCACTCATCCATTCAGCAGCTGCAAAATCTGAACCTTCTGTCATCCCATGGTTACTTGATATTTTGTAAGCAATCTCATATTTCTTTTTATAAATTAGTGCTCTTGAGATTATTTCACGCTCTTTCCACCATTTATCTGGCATAACCAAATAATCTTTATCATTTTTTATATTTAGCAAAATTTCAGCAGAAGAATCTACACGGCCTTTTTTTCTTCTCCATTTTAATCGATCATAATTTAATCCAGAATCATTTTTAAATTTTTCTGGAACATTTTTAATAGCCTGATCAACACCATAACCTTTGCTAATAAGTATCTGTCTTGCAGTATACAAAAGTTCATAATCTTTTGGCAGATATCTTGTTATTCTCTTAAGATCCCAATATTTAGCGTTCCAAGCTAAATAATCAGCTCTTTTAATGTAATCATCTGCATTAAGATATTTTTTAAATTTTTTTCTAAAAAATTTTAATTCATTTTTAGACAGTTTTGCAGTAATCCATCCTTCTTTTATTAGTTTAGTTCCTTTTGTTTTGTCACCGGTTAATACATAGCTTTCTCCCAGTATCATTTTTCCATATCCACTTAAGGGTTCTTTTTGGTTAAACCAATTGATTATTTTTTTTGGTGAAATTTTAGATGTAGATAATTTATGTTCAGCTAGAAATCTTAATCTATCTATTCTAGGATATTGACTATTACGATCTATAAAACTTTTATAATCATAAAAGGAAGCCTGATTGCCAGTGGTTAACAAGTGTTTCCATTGAATAAAATTATATATTGATTTATCTTTAGCTTTTTTTGCAATATTTAAAGATGATGCCCATTTACTTTTTTGCATCTCTAAGATTGCTTTTCTTGCAATATTGAAATCTTTTTTACTGTAATATTTAGATATTTTAACACTTGTCGATTTGTTTAAACCAACTATTAAGGGTTTTTTTTTAGGAATTTTAAATGTTAATTTTTTATCTTTTTTAATATCTTTAATTTCTGCAATTTTATTTTCCTTAATCTGTGAACTTTCATTTTTTTTTGGCTTTTTTAGAGGTTTTAAAATATTTTTTGATATTTTGTCTTTTATTTCCTTTTCAGTAAGAGAAGGCTTTTTAAGAGGAATTATCAAAGATGTTTCGGCTAAAACATAATTAAATTTTATAAAAAATAATATTAGAGAGCTAATAAATAATAATTTTTTAAGCATAATGTTTTAGTATATGAATCTTTAAACTATGTTATAAGTATTTATGTTCAAAGGATCAAATGTTGCATTAATTACACCATTTAAAAATAATGGCCTTGATGAAGAAGCCTATATAAAACTAATTCATTTTCATATAGATAACGGTACTAGTGGCCTAGTCCCAGCTGGAACAACTGGAGAATCCCCAACGCTTAGTCATGAAGAGCACCAAAGAGTTATTGATCTTTGTATAAAGGAAAGTAATGGAAAAATACCTGTAATTGCTGGAACAGGCTCTAACTCAACAGAGGAAGCTATATCACTGACTTCTCATGCTGAAAAAGTAGGTGCTAATGGTGCTTTAATCGTAACACCTTACTACAATAAGCCAACTCAAGAAGGCTTGTATCAACACTATAAAGCTATCAATGATAAGTGCGGAATTCCAATTATAATCTACAATATACCAGGTAGATCAGTAATTGATATGTCAGTTGATACTATGGCAAGACTTTTTGAATTAAAAAATATTATAGGTGTAAAAGATGCTACTGGCGATCTTGATAGAGTTGATCAACAAAAATCTAAAATGGGAAAAGATTTTATTCAATTAACAGGTAATGATGATAATGCATTCGAATTTAATAAAAGAGGTGGAGTTGGTACTATTAGTGTAACTGCAAATATAGCACCAAAATTATGTTCTAATTTTCAAAAATTATCAATCTCTAATAATAAAGATGATATTAATGAAGCTGAAATATTAGATAAAATATTACAACCTGTTCACCACGCAATGTTTGTTGAAAGCAATCCGAGTCCAGTTAAGTATGCAGCAAAATTAATGAACTTATGTGATGATACCGTAAGATTGCCTTTAGTTAAAATATCTGAAAAGGCCAAACCTATAATTCAAAAAGCTTTAGAATCAGCAAAATTGATTTAATGAACAAAAAAACCAATCCTGGTTTAAAGATTATTTGTTTAAATAGAAAAGCAAGTTTCAATTATTTTTTTGAAGATATTTTAGAGGCAGGGATTGTTTTAAAAGGATCTGAAATAAAGTCTATAAGAGATGGCAAAGTTAATATAGCAGACTCTTATGCTGTTGAAAAAAATGGTGAATTAGTTTTGATAAACTCTCACATAGCTGCTTATAAACAAGCAAGCTACTCAAATCATAATCCAACAGATGAAAGAAAACTTTTATTAAATAAAAAAGAAATCAATAAATTAATTGGTAAAATGCAAAGAGACGGTTTTACAATAGTGCCTACTAAAATGTACTTTAAAAAAGGGAAGGCTAAAGTTGAATTAGCTGTTGCAAAAGGGAAAAAGCAATTTGATAAAAGAGCCACAAAAAAGAACAGAGATTGGAACCGTGATAAAGCAAGATATATCAGAAAATCAAGTTAAGAATATTTTCTTAGCAATAGGTTCAAATCTAGGAAACAGATTAACTAATATAGAGAAAGCCAAGTCTCTTTTGTTGGAAAATAACATTAATCTCATTTCAGTATCCAGTTATTATGAAACTCCTTCATGGCCAGATCCAAAAAATCCAAAATTTATTAATATAGTTTTAAAAATTACCTTTGAACGCGATCCTGAAGATTTATTAAATTTGTGTAAAATTATAGAAACTACAATAGGTAGAAAGAAAACTCCTAAAAATTCACCAAGAGTTTGCGATATAGATATAATTGATTTTAATGGTTTAGTTACAAATGAAAAATTGAACCTTCCTCATCCACGAATGCATGAAAGAAATTTTGTTTTATTGCCTTTATTTGAGATTGAAAAGGAATGGGTTCATCCCATAAAAAAAACTAATATTAAAAAGTTAGTTTTATCCTTATCAAACAAAGATATTAGATCTATTAAACAAATTTGAATTAATGTTATAATGAAATATGCTTAATTCGAATGATTTAATAAATAAGGTCAAAATTTATAATAAGTTTTTAAATCCAGAAAGATTAGATAAAGCTTTCAATTTCGCAATAAGAGCTCACAAAAATCAAAAAAGAGCTTCTGGTGACCCTTATTCTGTTCATCCTATAGAGGTAGCTAATATTTTAACAGAATTAAAATTAGATAGTGCAACAATTACAACTGGTCTACTTCATGACACTATAGAAGATACATTTGCTACTTACGAGACTATCAAAAGTGAATTTGGTGATGAAGTGGCTGAATTGGTAAATGGTGTTACTAAAATTTCTGTATTTGAAAATACAGCAGGTTCAAATTCAAAAGTTGAAAATTTTAGAAAATTAATTTTAGCCACTTCTAAAGATATAAGAGTTTTATTGGTAAAAATCGCTGATCGTCTTCATAACATGAGAACTATAAAAGCAATTCCTAAAGTTGAAAAGAGACAAAGAATAGCTCAAGAGACTATGGAAATTTATGCACCTTTAGCTGATAGAATGGGAATGCATAGAATAAGAGATGAGCTAGAAGATCTTTCTTTTGAAATTTTAAATAACGAAGCAAGAGAATTAATTAAAAAAAAATTAGATGAAATTAAATCTGATAAAAGAGATTTGTTCGAGTCCCTCTCTTTTGAATTGAGTGAAATCTTAAACGATAATCATATTGACGCTGAAATACATGGTCGTGAAAAAACACCTTTTTCGATTTGGCGTAAAGTTCAAAAAAAAAGAATTTCACTTGAACAAATAACTGATATAATTGGATTTAGAATTACACTTTCATCAGTCGATGAATGTTATAAAACTCTAGGTATATTTCATAAAAAATGGAACTGTATACCTGGTAAATTTAAAGACTATATTTCATCACCAAAAATAAATGGTTATAAATCACTGCACACTTCTGTAATTGGTTCAAATAAAAAACCAATTGAAATTCAAATTAGAACCCATGAAATGCATGAATTTGCTGAGCGTGGAGTTGCTTCTCATTGGAAATATAAATCTTCAGAAAAATTTAATTCTTTAAGTTGGAAAGAATATGATTGGTTAAAGGACCTTGTTGAAATTATTGAAAAAAATGAAAATCCTGAACATTCTTATGAATATACAAAACTTCAAATGTTTCAGGAAAATGTTTTTTGTTTTACTCCAAAAGGTTCTGTTATAAAATTACCAAAAGATGCTACGCCAATAGATTTTGCTTATGCTGTGCATACCAAGATAGGAAATACAGCAATAGGATGTGAAATTAATGGAAATAAATCAGAATTACAGGAAATATTAAGAAATGGAGATAGAGTAAATATAATTACGTCTAAAAATCAATCACCATCATTACACTGGATTCCAACAACAAAAACTGGAAAAGCGAGAGCAGCTATTAGAAGATACTGGCATGATAAAGGAGAACAAAAAGAAGAAAAAATAAAGAAATACAATACCACACTATGGATTTCATTACCTGATCAGCCTGGTCAATTAGGTGATATAAGTTCTTTAATTGGTAGTCATAAACTTAATATTTCAAATGTTGAAATGGCAGGCCAAAATCCAAAGTATATTAATTTCAAATTTAAATTAATAATTACTAATCTAAAAAACTTCACAAATTTTATTGCAGAGCTTAAACAAAAAGGTATAAAATTTAAGATAATTAGACACGAAGATAAAAGAAATGCTTTCACTCAAAAAATCCTTAGATATTTTAAAAAAGACTGATGCTCTTTTGGAGGGACATTTTGTGTTATCTTCAGGTTTGCATTCATCTAAATATATCCAATGCGCAAAACTTTTAAGTTTCCCAATATTGGCAGATAAAATTTGCAAATCGTTAGCAAATAAAATTAAAAAAAAATATAAAAAGATAGATTTGATTTTAGCTCCTGCTATGGGTGGGGTAATTATTGGTTATGAGATTGGTAAACTTTTAAAAATAGAAACAATTTTTTGTGAACGTGTGAATGGAAAATTTACTTTAAGAAGGGGGTTTAATATAAAAAAAGGTACAAAAGTACTTATTATTGAAGATGTCATAACTACAGGAAAATCTAGCCTAGAGTGTGTAAAACTAATTAAAAAGGCTAATGCTAAACTTTTAGGATTTGCATCTATAATTGACAGATCAACAAAAAAATCTCTTAAAATTAAAACAGGAATTACGTCTCATCTTAAAATTAAAGTTCCAACTTACTCTAAAAAACAATTACCTCAAGATTTGAAATCAATTCCTATTACCACTCCAGGAAGTAGATTTATTAAGTGAAAAGATTAGGCGTAAATATTGATCATATAGCAACAGTTAGAAATGCTAGGGGTGAAAATCATCCAGACCCATATTATGCTGCCTTACAAGTTGTAAAAATGGGTGCTGACTCAGTAACCATTCATTTAAGAGAAGATAGAAGACATATCAATGATTTTGATGCCAAAAAAATTTGTAAAACAAAAAATGTTTTGGTTAATCTTGAAATTTCAATGAATGATAAAATTGTAAATAATGCTCTAAAGATTAAACCTGATTATGTTTGTATTGTTCCTGAAAATCGTAAAGAGGTAACTACAGAAGGCGGATTAAATTTAATTAAAAATAAAAAAAAATTAAAAAAAATAATTGAAAGATTTAAAAGAATAAAAATTCGTACTAGTTTGTTCATAAATCCATCTTTAAAAGATATTAAATTATCTAAACAGCTTAATGTTGATTGTGTTGAAATTCATACTGGAAAAATATCAAATTTAGTTAAGTCAAAAAAAAATTATATTAATGAATTAGATAGAATAAAAAAATGTTCTAAATTAGCAAATAAACTTCATATAGCAGTACATGCTGGTCATGGACTTGATTATAAAACAACAAAAATATTAAACAAAATTAAAGAAATTGAAGAATTTAATATTGGTCATTTTATAATTGGAGAGTCGATATTTATTGGTTTATCAAATGTAATTAAGAACTTTAAAAAAATTATAAAAAATTAGTTATGAAAATTCTTGGCATTGGTGTTGATATAATTGAAAATAAAAGAATTAAAGAATCAATCAAAAATCATAAATTTAAAGATAGAATTTATAGTTCTAAAGAACTTAAATTGTCAACTTTATCAAAAAATAAAGTTGGATTTTTTTCTAAAAGGTTTGTAGCAAAAGAAGCTTTTGCTAAAGCTTTAGGAACAGGTTTTAGAAACAACTTAAATTTTAAAGATATAGAGATTATAAATGATAAATTAGGCAAACCGTGTTACGTTAAAACAAAAAAAATTACAGAAATTGTAAAAAAAAAATTTAAAGTTAAAAAATTTAATTGTTTTCTGTCAATTTCTGATGAAAAAAAATATTCAACTGCATTTACTATAATTCAATCAATATGAAATTAGATAAAGATTTTTTTTCAGAGAATATAAAAACACTTTTTTATGCACTTGTTATTGCAATTATAATCAGATCTCTTTTAATACAACCATTTTATATTCCATCTTCATCAATGGAACCCACATTACTTGTTGGAGATAGACTTTTTGTTACCAAGTATTCTTATGGTTATAGTAAACACTCATTTCCATTTAGCCCACCCATATTAAGCAATAGAATTTTATTTAAAGCTCCTAAAAGAGGGGATGTAATAGTTTTTAAAACACCGGCTGATAATAGAACAGATTATATAAAAAGATTAATAGGTATTCCAGGTGATAGAGTTCAGTTTATAGATTCCAATTTATATTTAAATAATAGTGAGGTAATGAAATCTAAAGTTAAAAATATAACAAAAATTAATTGTGGCAACAGAATAATTGATGTTTATAGATTTGAGGAAAAATTACCTGGAGGAA
>Ga0233444_10004585_pt1 | contig 13149 bp, 9 predicted proteins | sample SI_124_October20_6_FD_182792 | JGI IMG/M metagenome (GOLD analysis project Ga0233444, IMG submission 182792) | Seawater microbial communities from Saanich Inlet, British Columbia, Canada - SI_124_October2016_10_MG | ecosystem: Environmental > Aquatic > Marine > Inlet | place: Canada: British...
GCTAAGTATCACAACGCACAGCATTGCAGATGTAAGCAGTGCAGAGAATGGAAACAGTGACGAGTCTAAATTCAATATTGTATCAAGAGAACAGTGGGGAGCAGCAAAACCTATTTTTGCAATGACAATTCAAATACCCTCTAGAACTACCATCCATCACACTGCAACGAAACAGAATCCAAACAAAACAATCGCACAGAAACTCAAAGGGCTCCAAGCATTTTCACAACGAAGCGAAAAACTTGCAGACGGACGAACAAAAAAAGCATGGGCGGATCTACCCTACCATTTTTACATAGATCATAAGGGCTCTGTTGCGGAAGGCAGAGACATACAGTTCATTGGCGATACTAACACTTCTTATAATCCTTCTGGACACATAGCAGTTGTTTTAGAAGGTAACTTTGAAAGTGAAATGCCAACACCTAACCAAATTGCCAGTTTAAAAGGCCTTCTGACATTTTTAAAGAAAAAGTATAACATCGAGGAGAAATCAATTGGGACACATCAAGATTTCGCCCAAACCGCCTGTCCAGGCAGTAATTTGTTGAAGATTCTAGAAAATGAAGGCTTGATTAATTAGGGTATTACCCTGCTACTCAATTTGTCTAACGAACGTGTTTCATTAAGAGCTTTACAAGCGGAAAAATGGTACTGGAAACTACGAAAATTATATCAGAACTTGTAGGAAAAAGAACTTTTTAACTAAAATATTTTCTACGATTTAGCATTTGTTATTACAATTATGAGCACGTAAACTATTTCAAGAGACCTGAGCATAACTCCGTATTTCAAAAATATCCAAAATTTTACTCAATAAAAACAATGCTGAATTTTCCAAAACCACCAAAAAGGGTGTTGTGCTGGGATCTCTTCAATTGAAAATAGACATGGCGGTAACTTTTTGAATTTACTTTGGCTTAAATCTATCATCGGAGTGGCATTATTCCTGCTCTTTTCTGTAGTCATTTTGACGCTATTTTTTGATAAATCTCACTACACTCAAGAAGAAATAGATTGGTGCAAAGCAAACCGTCCTTATGTCCTAATGGATATTTGTGCTAATGAATTTGGATATTGACGAAAGTCCGAAACACAAACTTGCTGCAAGTATCCACCAGAAAAGTTACTGGACACCTATCAACCCGTTTCCACAAAACTTAACTGCACTTGCCACTCCCGAACCCAACACAATAATCAGTGAAGCTTGGTATGGGTTCCCTTGTGCTATAAACAGAGAGTAATAACGCTGCAGAAAACACTACGATTTACCTATTTGCCAAACTCCATCCCAACCTTCGTTAAAGTCTTTATTTTTAAGGATTTCAATTCTGGATAAAAAGATTTTTGCAACAGCATCATTTGGATAAATAGCTAAAATATTTTGATATGCCTTTACAGCTTCAACAAAGTTAGCTGATGAGTAAGCAGAGAAAGCAGATTGGGAAATATCTCTGATTTCTGTCATTTCATCCGTTGTAAAATCATCATTATTTATGACAGTATAAATAGAATTGGGCTCTGTTTTTCCATAGACTCTTATTTTATCGATTAATCTGAACTCATATTTTCTAGTGCTTTGTGCTGTTCTCTCACAAACGAGAAGTTCGGTCCCGTAAACTTTATTTGCTGCTTCTAATCGAGCAGCTAAGTTTACAGTATCACCAATAATTGTGTAATTTTTTGAGTTTTTAGAACCAATTGAACCAATAACAGTTTCACCAGTTGCAAGTCCAATCCGCTGGTCTAGTTGAGGCGCACCTTGCCGAAGGCCAGTTAACTCTGGTAGTTCACGTTGAAATTCTTGCAACTTTTTAATATTTTGTACAGCTGCTTCAACGGCATTGCCGGCACACTCTTCTTGTTCACAAAAAGGTTGTGCCCAGAACGCCATAATGGCGTCACCAATGTATTTATCTATTACTCCATCTCTATTTGAAACACTGCCAGACATTAAATCAAAGTAACTGTTTAGCACTTTTACAATTCCAGATGGGGTAAACTTTTCAGATAAGCCGGAAAAACCAACGATATCTGAAAAATATACTGATGCGATTTCCTTTCTTCCATTTTCAGCTTCGATACCATTGCCCAATAGAGTAGATACGATCCTCGGGTCTACATACTGGCCAAATGTGTCCTTAATTTGCTGTGTTGAGCGTAACCCAGCCGCCATCGAGTTAAAACTTTTGGTAAGAGATCCGACCTCGTCGCGTGAATGTTGTATCAGCTCTATTTCAAGATCCCCCTCCTCAATGCGTTTCACACCAGCAGACAGGGCCTTCATTGGGCGGAGCAAGCCCAAAATTACAATTGACGATAGGATTATCGAAATAAGCCCTGCAGCAATGGTAGCAATGATTGCACTCTTTAAAGCAAGTGCTTCGAGCTCAGCAGCACGTTCGATCGCATTATCAGAAAAGACAGTTATATCTTCTCTTAGCTTATCCAACTGAACAATCAGTTTATCTGCATCATCGGCTAGCTGAGCTTCCAAAGTTAAACGGTTTTTTGATAAAATATCTTGGTTACTTATCAAACCAATAGATCGTTCATGGAAATTTTCGTGTTGAAATTCAATTGCAATTACAGTCGCCTTTAAGGCCGCTAAGGCAATTTTTTCATCGACATTTTTTGTTAATTCCTGTGCTTTTTCCAACTCTGTTTCTACAGATTTCACAAGGTCACTTACGTGATTGAAATAGTTTTCGTAAAGCTCGATATCAGATAACAGCTCTGCATTTAAATCACGCAGTTCAGTTTCAATAAATTTGTCACTTATTTCAGGTTTAGGTTCTTCATTTTCATTAATAATATCTTCTTTAATTTTGTTATTATTTAGCTGATTTCTCTCACGTTTTAACTCTTTTATTTCTAATTCAATCTTTTCTATTCGCTCTATTTCAATATTTTCTTCCAGAAAAATTATTTCTATTTCTGAAGCTAAATTTCTTAACGGGTTATAAACTTTCGAAATTAAGTGAAGTTGTTCGTTTATTTCTGCTATTTTCAGCATAGAAAAAACTGCGGAAGCAGTCATAATTAAAAATACGAGTAAGGTCGTACTAAAGATCTTGAATGACATTTTCATTTTTAAGTTCACTTATTTGGAATTATTGTTTGAATTCTAATAACAAGACTTTCACACAGCACTTTAACTTCGTACAATTTAAATACAAACCTAGTCGCATCGCGGGTACAGTTTTCACTTTATCGGTGACACATGATTATCTGGCTTCGGTCGCTTGTTCGCTATTCTTGGCCCACAGTTTGCTGAGTATTAACCTATACGGTCCAGCGCAGACGGGCGGTAGCGCCTAGGATATTAAGAGGACTAAGTAGTAGTCAATTAGTTCAATTCGAAAGCACTCCCGCCTCAAACAATTCTTTTCGTTCCGGCGTCCACATATCTATGGTGTCAGTTTTTAAGGTCTTAAGAACAAAATCGAGTTCTACACCCCGACTGATCATTAATTCTATGTCAATAATTTAGGGGGAAGGACAGCGGTATGCTTAATAGTGTATTTTTGATGTCATCTGAGGTGAGAGCAGAAATGCTGTGTTGAACACCGTGATTGATTATTGTGTTGGGCAGAGTATCTATCATAATCTTTGCAAATTGAAACAATGACTACAGCTGTGGAAGCAGACGCTCACCGTTGTACGTTAATATGTCTGCTATGCAGGACAAACCTGCCGACCAAGAAATCTCAATCGTAGTCATCGCTGCCATCCGGTTTTAACAACCTTTACTGCCCCAGCACTTCAAGCAGCACCTCACCTGTTGCACCGGAAGGGGGGCGGGTGCCTGCGACAATCGACAGGGTCAAGGCCACGTCAATCGTATGAACGCGGCGCGACACTTTCTGTGGCGCGATGCCCTGTCCAGCAAATAGGATCGGCACAAACGTATCGTAGCGCCAAGGTGAGCCGTGGGTCACCGACACTGACAACCCGTCCATATCAGCGATGAACCATTCCGGTTGAAAAACAAGGTAAATATCTCCTGACCGGCCAGGGTGGTAGTTATTCAAGACCGCCTGCATCAAAGCATTGTCCGGCAGTGATCCCTCGCGAAGGCGCGCACTGGGGATCGCATAGGCCACACCTTCAAAGGCCACCAGTTCATCCGAAATCATAGTTTCAAGCGCGACACGGTCGATGTCAGGATTGTTGCGAACCTCTGCGGCCAAGGTCAGATATGGGTGGTCATAGCCTTCGAACAATGCACCTGATATGCCGAAACGCTCTTTGATCCGCGCAACGGCGGGTGCCGTGTCCCAGTTGTCTGGCGTGACATAGCCACCCGGCATCCCGATAGAGGCAAGGTAGCCGGGTGCTTCTGGAGCACCGTGGTCGGAGGACAAGACAATCAGGGTATTTTCAAGACCAACCTCGGCATCGATATAGGCAAAGAGATCAGCCAGCGTTCGGTCAAGCTGGAGCAGGTTGTCTTCAGCCTCAAGGCTTGAGGGACCAAAGAAATGGCCGACGTAGTCAGTTACGGAAAAGCTAACGGCGAGAAAATCGGTCACATTGTCGTCACCCAAACCTTCAGCATCAATCAAAGTCTTGGCAAAATCTGCCGTCATCTTGTCGCCAAAGGGGCTAAGCGTCAGGAAAGTCGTGTAATATTCGTTTTCTGAGTCGCCCAGAGGATGGGGAAACGTGCTCCCAAATCCGACAAAATCGGGCTTATATCCTTTTTCGTTGGCGAAGCGATAGGTGTCGATGGGGTTCAGCAATTCCCACGACTGCCCGCTATAGCTTTGTGGCAGCCCTTTGTCGTTCCAAGCCTCTACCCATCCGGGATAACGGTCATAGTAGTAATTGCTTGTCACGAACTGTCCGGCTGATTTTGAAAACCAGAAGGCCTTGCCTGCGTGCCCGGCCATCGCAACCGCACCCCGATCCTTGATCGAGACGCCAAAAATTTTTGCGCGACCGGCTGTGTTAACGGCTAGTTCGTCACCAAAGGTCGAGGTCAGAATTGTACGTGGCGAACGGCCATCACTCGTCGCCGCACGCTGCGTGGGGTCGATTTCAGTTGCATCGTCAACATCCGCATCACTCGTCAGGAGAGAATAGTCCGGGTCTTCAATATTGTAGACGGTACGGCCAGCTTCGCGGTCATACCAAAGATTGCCGATCATGCCGTGCGCTGCCGGGTTGGCACCGGTTGCAAGCGTCGTATGGCCTACAATCGTTTCGGTGTTGGCATGATTATGGTGGGCGTTGTTGTAGTGGATGCCTTCTTCCAGAAGGTAGCGGAAACCACCCTCTCCAAACTGCTTGAGATGTCTGATCGGCATGTCGCCGCGCAACTGATCGACAGTGATTTGCACGATGAGTTTTGGTTGGCTCTGGGCTGTGGCAGCCGTCGGCATTGCGCCCAGCGCGCAAATCATCAAGCTGATAGTTTTTGGTAGAAAGTGCATCAGAAACCCTGTTTTATTGAGGAATAACCACGGGTATTATACGGTGATTCTTCACCGTGAAACAACCCTAGTCAGAAAAGAAATCTCTACGGCAAATTTGGGCTCGGAACGATAAGTACTGGCCTACAAAAAAACCGGCGCAGATTTTTGGGGCTGTAGAACCCACTTCGGATAAATGGTTCATACTGCCATCCTCTCTACCGTACGCCACACAGCCTCAACTTGCTTTGCAATGGAACTGTCACAAAGGGCTTTGAAGTTGATCAGCTTTGCCGCCCACGCTTTGTGATCCTCAGCATCTGATCGATCAAAACGCTTCATATTCAATACTCCCCATGCACCGTTTCACCATTTGATAAATATAATTAGTCAAACGGCTTTAGTTTATGGTCAATAATTGACAAACACCCATATGATTGGATTTCTAATTAGTGGTTAAACGGGCGCTTGAAATGAATATAAATAAAATAGCTAAGCGGCAATTGAGAGACTATAGGAATATCAATCCAGGGACCTGTTTTAGTACAGATAACTTCGACCTGAGTATCAATGAAGCCTACGCCGTTCAGGAGGCTGTGGTAGAATTGAGGTCGCAAGAGGGTGAAACTGTCATTGGCTATAAGGTTGGGTGTACTGGACCTGGTACCACAAAACTTTTTGGTATGGAGGGCCCTATTCGTGGAACCCTATTTGACAGTGAGATTCATGAAAGTGGTGTAGAGTTAAACGCCGATCATTTTTTTAATCTTGCAATCGAAGCAGAAATGGCAGTCAAGATTGGGGATGATGGAGAAATCAATTTAATTTTTCCAATCATTGAATTACATAATTTTGTTTTCCGTGCGTCAAAAAAATCATTGTCAGAGTTAATTGCCAATAACGGCCTTAATCGTGGTATAATTTTATCTAATAAAAATTGGCATACTCCAGCAGATGCGTATAAAAAAACATCCGTCTTATCACTAGAAAGAAATGGATCAGAAATAGACTCCGGAGCCATGTGGCCAATGGCAGGTGGACCTCAATCGTCACTTGATTGGCTCGAAAAGCATTTGAGAGATCGCAATTTATCAGTGAACGGCGGAGATATTATTTTAGCGGGAACTGCTCTTGGTTTGCACAAGGTTAAATCCGGCGATCAGGTTAACGTAAAAATTGATGGCAAGATTGCAGTTCAATGCACCGTTGCCTTTGATTGAAGTTAACAGCTTTGATACGCTATTGTGCCATTTATACATAAATTTAGGTTCAAGAGAAACGCTAGAAATAAGATTTCTTTTGTTTGAGCTTACACAAGTGCCGGCGAGAAAAAGTAGTAGATAAGATAAGGGCTGATTTTAACGGCAAACGAGATTTAGCATAAAACGTCGGCTTCTTAGCCAACAATCGAGAAGAGATCGCGCATCGCCCAACCAACTTTAATGCTAATCCGGTAACGCACCACAAAAACCGCCTACACTTGCCACTCCCGAACCAAGCGCAATGATTGGTGGCGCACGATATGGGTTCACTTGGGCTGTCGATAAGTCAAATAATATCACGCCCAAAATCAGACTGAGTGCTAAAAGACCGGTTATTCGTCTGGTCAAGATTTTGCCTCCAAGCCCAATAACGGACGCAATTTTACTCCGTAATAAGACCCACAAAAGGCGGCGGCAAACCACGCCCACCCATGAAGGCTTCCTGTTGAAATTCCGGAAAAATAAGCACCGACATTACATCCGAATGCAAGGCGTGCGGCGTAACCCATTACTAGTCCTGCTAGTATTGTTGCGCTCCAAGCGCGCAACGGCAGACGCGGTATTTTTTGACTAAATCCTTTAATGCGCCAGGATGCGACGAAATAGGCTCCAACCATAAGCCCAATATTTGTAAGTGAGGTATAGTCAGTCAGAATACTCTCTTTCAGACGTTCTGAATTAATCGGGGCTGAGAAAAATACTGAGCCTGACAAATCAGCACCTGACGCTACTGCCATTTTGGCGACCCAAAGCCCCAACCCGTACACAACGCCCCACGGTTGGCCGGCAATAATCAAATTTAAAACCGCCAGGATTGCGATTATGGCGGCCGCGATAAGGTAATTTTTTGGAATTTTGCGATATTGTGGATTGGCAAAATAATAAAAAATTGCTGCAACTATGGCCAGCATCACTATTGTTAAGAACAAACCTGACCAGCCTGCTAAAACAATTACTGGAAGACTTCCCAAGTCCGTCCACCAAATGACGTGATACGCACCTAAAAAACTGCCAATTGCAAAAAATGGCAAAGCGAGTAGCCCGATAGGATTTCCGGACCCGGCATTCACAAGGGTTCCCGACCCACAGCCTAACACCACCTGCATGGCAACACCAAAAATAAACGCTCCAGCCACCATGGCCCAACCGATAGATCCCCGCGCACCCGAAAGTTCACTGCCATGCGTCTCTAAAAGAGGTAAAGTCAAAGTTGCCACCAGCCCAATAGACAAAAGCTGTGCCAAAACGCCGGCCGGGTTACGTTTCAAAATCATTGCGCGCCAGGGACCCGCAAACCCAAAGCCTAACCCTTCAAGAACAATGCCAAAGCCCAACCCAACCGCAAAGAGTAAGCCGTAACGAGCACCAACAAAAATTGCGATCATTAACACGATGGACGTAGCGATCAAAATTAGAACGCTACGCCAGACATATGGTGCTGATGTTTTGCTACCGTGTGTTGAAAGCTCAGATGACATTAGTTGCCAAGGATGCTGTTCAAAAGGTTTTCAACCACTCCGGGAGTATTTTCCATTGGCAAATCAAGATTTGAATATTCCACCATTGATCCTGGATAAAGTTTTACGTTTTCAATTCCTGCGACCTCAGAAAGTGCAAACCAATTTGTAGCAGCCCAATGCCCGGTATTGCAGAACGAAACAATTTCTTGGTCTTCTTCAAGTCCCAGAGTTGCCTTTAAAGCCTGAACATCGATGTCTGACGAAATTGCTGCAGAACCACCGTTGAAAAATGATGCGTAATAGTAATTTTCAGCACCTGGTAATGTTCCAGGTCGTGATGCTGCGCCGTGACTTTTATCACCTTCATAAAAGCTCGCCGGACGGGCATCTAAAAGCAAACTATCAACCTCTTCTTTTGTGACTGAGACAACCTGTTCTGTGGTGGCAGTCCATTGCGGAGAAAATGTAATGTCAAGTTCAGTGGGCTTCGGGGTAATGTTTGTTTTATCGATTGGATAACCCGCTTGTTCCCAAGCTTGCTTGCCACCATTTAAAATAGCCAAATCCTCAAATCCGGTTGATTTAAGTGTCCAGTATACGCGAGCTGCTGCACCAAAATCAGTATCGGTCTTACCTTCAGACACAACAACAACGGGGCGATCCAATTCAAGACCAAGCGCCTCAAATCGTTCTTCTAGAACGTCCTCATCAAGCAGTTGGCCAGGGTTGTTTTTTGGACCACGAAACAGACCATATGGCGCCGAGATTGCTCCAGGGATGTGGCCATCTTGATATGCATCACCACGAATATCTAAGATAATTGGATTTGCCTGATCCAGGCTGTTTGAAAGCTCGGCCGGGTTCATTAAAGGCTTAAGATAATCTGCACTTGCGATTGATGCAGACAGTAAACCTGCTGCCAAACTGTAGGTTAATAGTTTCATGTTCATGTCCTCAATACATTGCGTTGGCTATGCGTTAACAAAATATTTGAGATAGGACAGTCTTATTGTTCTAATAAATGGGTAAATATAATGTATTATATAGAATATAATTCTGATAAAATAGTTTAAATAGTCTTAAATTCTAATATGGGAGATTTATGTAGAGAAAATACTGGCAAGGCATGTTTCACGGTAAAAACAGACTTATTTCATTTCTAATTAAAATTTTGCTCACTCTACACATGTGATGGAGAAAAAGTATCCTAACCGGCTGGTGTTTGTTGAAGGTTATAGCTTTAGGACAAGGAGCAACCTTGAACGGAACATCTGGGGGAAGATGCTGCGAGCCATAACCTTCATAATTAAAGATAACCGCTGCGATTGAATAAAACTTACCATTTCATGCCAAAATTTTTAGAATTTCTGCCAAAATTAATAAAATGATACGGTAATTATCTTTAAAAACTGAAATTACTTCCTCGTGTTCACGGATTTTTCTCAAAGAGAACCGAAGTTTTTTGTTTCGATGACCAGTGTCACAGACAATTTTGAGGCGAATTTTCTGCCAGATAATTGTAGAGCTTCACCAAGCCAGCGATCTAAAAGTGGCCTCACGTAGTTCTCTGCGGGCGTATGGCTTTTGTTATTGACCAGGCCAACACCGGAATGGACCTCCACTCACCTTTCTTAAAGACTTTTCCAGATTGTTCTGCCAGTTTTCTGAACCATTATAAATTTCATTTGGAGAAACTCTCCAGCCTTAACAGCTTTTCCAGGTCGTCCGAAACTTGAAGGAGAGAGGCCCACTGCTGCTATGGTTGATAACGTGCTTTCAAGCACCGGTGACAATACCAAAATACTACGAGAGAATGGCAACATATCAAGTATCTGGCGTCAGCACTTACGAGTCCAAATGGCATAGATTATTAAGAGGGTATTGCTGGATCAACAAACATATTCAGTGCAAAAAAACCGTGCAACTTGCAGATATAGTCAGCTTCAGCGTAAAAATTAGTAAGGTTGTGAGGAAAGGAACCCGCATTATGACTGTTGGAGGTGCACTACTACTTATATTCGGCTTTATCGTTTTTTTATGTATAGCAATCATCATATGGGCAGTTTTAATCTACAATCGCTTGGTTAGTAGTAGGGAGTTTGTCAATGAAGGTTGGAGCTTAATTGACGTTCAACTAAAGCGTCGGTTCAACTTGATAAAAAATCTGGTTAATATTGTTAAGGGCTATGCATCCCATGAAGTGGAGACACTTGAAAAGCTGACAGATGCAAGATCCGCCGCCTATACTGATGACCCCAAAGAGCGCGCCGCCGCAGAAGGTGCTATTGGCTCTGCTTTAGTCAACATGCTTTCTGTTACCGAGGCCTATCCCGATTTGAAAGCTGATGGCAGTTTCAGAGACCTACAACAGGAACTTTCACAACTCGAAGACGTTATCCAAAAATCTCGTCGTTATTATAATGGTAATGTCCGAAACTATAACACATCCGTTCAAACTTTTCCGGACCTAATAATTGCAAATCTATTTGCCTTTCGCGAAGCTGCTTTTTTTGAGCTTGATAATGAAGATGAACGCAAGTTGACCGAGGTAAGTTTTGGAGAAACAAGATGATCCGTCTGATAGCGGCCTCTTCTTTACTTCTTTTTATGGCGATCACAGCAAATTGCGAAGAATATATAGATACGTATGACGTAGACATAGAAATCCTTGAAACCGGTGACTTATCAATCACCGAAAATATAAGAGTTTGGGCCGAAGGGCAGGATATCAAGCGTGGGATCTATCGCTGGTTTCCACTCCAAAATGTTGAAGCTTATCAAAAAAATGTTCCCTACTTAAATTTATCAGTAACCCGCGACGGAAGTGACGAAGCAATTGCCAAGATAGACACTCGCTTTGATTCAATCGTTTATTATTTCGGAGATACGGATGTATTTCTCCCAACCAATAAATTTTACGATTATAAAATTTCGTACGAAGTTGACAAAGCTGTTTTGCAATTTGACGAAAGTGACCAACTTTATTGGAATATAATTCCAGCTAATTGGGAATTCCCAATCAAAAATGTATCGGCAAAAGTTCGTTTCCCCGAAAATGCAGAATACACTGGCTATGAAATTTTCAGCGGTAAGTTTGGAAGCGAGACCAACGCACTTGACGTGGAAGTAGTCGAGAACGCTGGCTCGATCGATTTTCAAAGCACGCAATCATTTTATGCTGGAACAGGGCTTTCTGCACGGATCAAGTTTGGCCCCAATTTATTATCGTCTGCAGACGATTACCCGGTGCTTAATGACGCCTATCGGACGGCTTTAAAGGAGGCTGAAGAGCAAGAGCGTTTGGCAGCCTTGGCCGCTCAAGAAGAATACGAACGTGAATATCTTAAGATCTGTGCAATTTTCGCTGGCGTAATGTTTGCGTTTTTAGTGATTGTTATAATAATTTGGTATCGCATTGGCAGAGCATCCAACGTGATGCCTACTGTATATCCGCAATTCTACCCACCCAATGCTGTCTCGCCTTTAGCGGCCAGATTTATTCTACGGCAAGGGAATGTTGATAAAAGCAAAATGGTCACAATTGCTTTGGTTAGCTTGGCCTCAAAGCAAATTGTAAACCTAAGTGAGACTTCTATCGAGTGCGTTTCTGATGATTTTAAATCCGCAACGAAAGGTGAGAAACTACTTTTAAAACAAATGGGTTTATCCAAAACAGGTGACGTTTTCGATATAGTTGAAGATTCAAAAGAATTTGCTTCAAAAGTTACCGCCATGGGAGGGTTGCTTGTCAAATTCGCAAAAAAAGAGTTCAGCGATAATGTAAAAATGAATTGGCCAATTGTTATTAGTTTGCTTGTAGCTATGATTTCTGCAGCCAGCTTTTCATTCAACCTATTGTTTTCATATCCATTTTTGGAGATGTTAATTTTATTTGGCTTTTTAGCAGCCGGTTTTTATTTCTCTCCTGTATCTACACTAATATTGTCATTTATTGCATTTGGATCTTTTGTATTAGGAATTAACTCAATTGCTCAGACTATTTTGATATTATTAGGTTTCGCTGCACTAGCGGTCAGTTTTTATATTATTTTAACAAAAATGAAAAATTATACTGTCGAGGGCGGGAAAATCATGAGTGATATTGAGGGCCTAAAAATGTATATAAAGGCCGCTGAACATCAAACGTTGAAAGGCGAACCGGAGCCGTCTGCAAAACAGTTTTCTTCGCTGTATCCTTATGCCTTCGCTATGGGTTTGGAAACGGTTTGGGCGGATAAATTCAGCGCGAAACTAGCACAATGGGCCAGTGCCGCAGATACCCGAAACCATGCCTATTGGTACTACAGTCGTCATCTGATGACCGATAACAATAGTTCTGGCAGCCTATCGAACTTTGAAACCAGCTTTGCTGGTGCCGCAAATTATTCACCTCCGTCATCATCAGGAAGCGGCTTTAGTTTCAGCGGTGGTAGCAGCGGTGGCGGCGGTGGTGGTGGTGGTGGCGGCGGTTGGTAACGATTTTAGAGTGAATTCAGACACTCTTTTGTTTTAGGTAACCTTGGAACCAGGTATTGCGGTAACCGGCAAGGTTAGCGCAGTCTTCCCAATCAACTGTAATATTACCTTGATACTTAAACAGGTGTGCTGCACGATAGTGTGGTTAATACTTCATCTGCGGTTTGGCCGTGCTGATTAAGGAGTAACTACTGTGAAATTCTTTCATTTAATTGAGAATAATAAACTTGGGGGCAAACAATGAAAGTCTTCTTTAGCTTTTTTATTCTACTAAGCATTCCGACATTTTTGAGTGCTGCCAGTTTCAATTGCGCGAAAGCAGCAAGTAAAAACGAAAAAGCGATTTGTAGTAATCCCGAACTCTCCAATTTAGATATGGTACTCGCTGCCATCTACAAAGAAACGCGTAGTACTATTTCTGATGCTAAAAGACTTAAGAAAGAACAAATTAATTGGATAAAGAGCCTTGGCACCTGCGATGGCAATGTAGACTGTTTAATCAGTGCTTATAAAAACAGAATGCTGGTGTTGGAT
>Ga0233444_10004591_pt1 | contig 13133 bp, 17 predicted proteins | sample SI_124_October20_6_FD_182792 | JGI IMG/M metagenome (GOLD analysis project Ga0233444, IMG submission 182792) | Seawater microbial communities from Saanich Inlet, British Columbia, Canada - SI_124_October2016_10_MG | ecosystem: Environmental > Aquatic > Marine > Inlet | place: Canada: British...
TCATATTGAAACCAACTGCACCACCTATTCTATTTTCTTTTTCATCATCCATTAAAAGATGAGTAATCATTATTCTATTATAAATTTTGTTTGCAGATTTTTTTGCAGCTTCAGCTACAATAGGTTTGTAGCTCTCGCCATGAATCATAATTTGCCATTTACCTTCTCTAAGGTATCTGCCAGTTTTTTCATTTTTCATCATTGGAAGACCCCATTCATCGAACATGTGAACTGTTGAGTCTACGTGACGAGCCATGTCATAGCCTAAGTCTTCTCTAACCATTCCCATTAAATCATTTCTAGCGTATCTAACGTGATCTTCAGGTTGATTTTCATCCCACTGCATTCCCATATAGCAATTGATTGCATAAAGCCCTTGAGCGACTGCACCACTACGATCAATATTTGCTTTTTCAACGCAAACTATCTTTAAATCCCTACCCCAATGTCTAGCTTCAAAAGTTGCTCCTGTGCCAGCCATTCCTCCGCCGACAATTAGAACATCGCTTTCTTCGTAATGTGTTTTTACATTAGCCATTAATAGTAAACACCTTTCTTAAATGTTTCTTTGCTAATAGTTGGAAGGTCTCCATCGATATTTAATCCGTTAGGCTCTGTATAGAGTCTTTGAGTAGTAATTTCACCTTGGTTAGGTTTATCTTCATCTGCAAGTTTTGGAATAAATTTTCCCCATGGTTTTGTAGTAATAGGAGATACAAAGTTTTTTTCAGTTCCGTTTCTAAATTTAATTCTCCATGAGATAGTTCCTTTTTCTTCTTCTCTTCTAACTCTAACGCTATGACCCATCGGTGCAAAATCAGCATAACCTCTTACATCAATTGCATGGTTAGGACATGCTTTTACACATGAATAACATTCCCAACAAAAGTTTGGTTCAATATTTTTTGCACGTCTAATAGTTTCATCGATGTGCATGATATCTGATGGGCATATATCTACGCAGTGACCGCAACCATCACATCTCGTCATGTATACAAAAGTTGACATAAATTATTTTTCTCCCTTTAAATTGTTTAACATAATTTTTTTAATAATGCTTTGGTTGTTCTCTCTTAATACCTAATCCAAATTGTTCTTTTGCTTCAGCTGGTGGTGGCAAATTGTCTCTAGAACCATCTGCTTCTGCTAAATTCTTCTGAATTGCTGCTCCTGGTTTATAAAACATATGAGCAAACTTAGACCAATAAACGCCGCCAAATAAAATTAAATTCGCAACTATAAATAAAACTAAAAACAAATAATTAAGTGTTACCATTCCTGATGATTGAGTGTATGACCACGCTAAACCAAATGTTGCGCAAGCTAATAATGCTAGTACAAATAAATCTGCTTTTATAATTCTGTACCAAGGATGAGCTTCAGCTAATACATCTACTCTTAAAAAAAACCAAAACCAGTAACCACCTAAACAAGTTAAAATAGCACCAACGTGCCATAATGTAGTAATGCTTGATGGAGTTTCGATGCCTGCAGATGAGTAAGAAAAAATTAAGATGGCTGAACAAGCCCAAAAAATAATTGTTCCATACATGCCCATTACATGAGCTACTCTTCTTTTACCTCGACCTAATTCTGCTGTAGTTGCAATATCGTGCGCAACTGTTTTTAAAATAACTGAAGTTCTTTTAGCTGTGCTTAGTTCTACTTGTGCATTTTTTTTAGCTTTTTTTGCGTTATCAAAAAAATACTTAACGTTCTTCTTATGAATAATATCAATTAGAGTTCCAAGTATTACTAATAATATCATAGTTATCACGAACCCTTGCATCGCAAGTGGCGAAACAATTTCAGCTAAATTGGAAAATGGATTATTATTAAACATTTTGTAATTATCTCCCTAGGATTATTATTTTTATATAATCCACATGTCTGTTGGTCAAGTGAGAAAGATTGTCATTAATTATAGTTTTCCTTCTTTTCTCATCTGAGCTCTAATTTTAGTTGCAGAAATTTGTTGAGTTTTTTCATCTAAAACGATTTCTTCAATTTTATAGCCAACACCTCTGCCATAACAAATATTTGTTATATTAGGAACTAAGGATACTTTAATTCTATTTTCATATCCTTTTAGTGCCACTAAAATATTTTTTTTTACTGTCTCAAAATCAAAAGGATTATCGTCTACCCCTTTTACATCTCTAACCATTATATTTACTTGACCAGTTTTTTTAAGAATTTCTTCAAATAACTTTTGATGACCAGCATGCCATGGTTGCCACCTTCCCAGCATTTGAGCCGTAGGAAGTTTGTTGTCCCACTTGTGGTTATCGTTTTTCATGAAAAAATTAAGCTGCTGCTTGTAAGTTATGTTTTGCAGACATTCCACTTAAAAAATTCCAAAGGTACTTAGCAGTAGATAATGCAGCTGTTTCAGCTTTTTTTTGCTCATCTTTAGACAAACCATCTAATAGTTTTTCACATTCTGCTCTGTGGTGAACATCAGCAGATTTATGTGCCTCGAAAAACTCCAATCCTTTTTTTGAAGAACAACCATAGTGGTTTTTTAGTCCTTGAATTTTTGTATCGGCAATTTCAGGTATTTGTCGTTCGTAAGTGTATAAAGAAGCCAGACCTTCTGCGTAAGAGGCTCTTCCTTGTTTAAAGAAATTGTCTATCAAGTCTTTTGTGAAACTCTCATGTTTGACACTTTCAATTTCTTCCGAGTTCGAACCCATTTCTAATGCAAAATTTTTCCAAAGTGTAGGATGATCTGCATCTTTGTTTTCCTCGTCTTGCAAGTTTTCTAATAGAACTTTTCTTTTTTCGATGTCCTCACATAATGAATGAGTGGCACTTATATATCTCGGGAATGCTTTTACATGCTGGTAATATTGTTCGGCGTAATCTTTAATTATTTCTCTTGTTAATTTACCCTCGTTCCATGATTTGTAAAAAGGGTGATTTAATAAATGATATTGGTCTAATTTTTCGTTTAATTGTTTTGAAAACATTTGAAACTCCTTTTTTTTCATTAGAATAATAAAAAATTGTCTCACTTCAAATGAAATAATGATAAATTATCCACATCCTACAGTTGCAGATAAGCAGATGTTCACGTTTTGATTCACTTTTGATTCATTATTAGACTCAATTTACAACCTTTAAGTGTTATACACACATCTAAATATGATCACTTTTTTTGAAATTATTATTATTCTTGCTTTGATTACAATTCAATCCATTTTCGGAGTTGGCTTGTTGTTATTTGGAACCCCATCATTTTTACTTCTTGGGTATGACTTTGCAAATACCATAAATATATTAATGCCTGTTTCTATATCTATTAGTGCTCTTCAATTTTTTAAGTCTCAGGTAAGTGATCGTAATTTTATTAAAGAGTACAATTTATTTTGCTTACCATTTTTAATTTTATTTTTGGTTTTGGCGTTAAAATTTAAACATTTTTTTGATTTTAAAATTATAGTAGCTTTTTTATTAATATTTTCCTCAATACTAATTCTTAACAAAAGAAGATTTTCTTCATTTAAGAAAATTTTTTTCAATTCAAAGAAATATATATTAATGGGAATAGGTTGTGTTCATGGGCTAACAAATATGGGAGGAAGTTTTTTAGCAATATATTCAACCTTAATTAGTAAAAACATAAAAGAAGTTGCGAGATATTATATCAGCTATGGATATTTGATAATGGGTATCTTACAATTTATAACAGTATTATTTATTAGTTTTGAAATTTTAGATTTTAATAAATTATATTATATTTTTTTAGCTGTTATGGTTTATTTCCCGACTCAAAAAATATTTAAAAATATAAATGATAAAAAATTTTCAAAATACATAAATTTGATAGCATTAATTTATGGCTTATTAATTTTGGTATTTTATTACTAGGAAAATTTTAAATTTCTTTGAACTGGTTTTTCGTCAATTGGTAAATGGACAAGAGTAGCGAATATAGATAGGCCTATAGCAATATACCAGGCATAGTCATAGCTACCATAAAGATCAAAATAATAACCTCCTAAATAAGCTCCCGCAAAAGAACCTAATTGATGACTTAAAAAAACTATTCCAAAAAGGAAGCTTAAATATTTTGTTCCAAATATTTGAGCAACTATTCCGTTGGTTGGAGGTATGGTTGATAACCATAATACCCCAAATGTGCATCCAAAAAATATAGCCATGTAAATTGATGGAGGTGAAAAAATGAAGATACATATTATTATCGCTCTTAATGCGTATAAAATACTTAAAAGTTTCTTCTTGCTGTATTTTGTTCCCAAATATCCCATGCCTAAAGTGCCGACGATATTAAATAATCCTATTAAAGAAAGTATAATTGTTGCTGACCAACCACCTAAGCCTCTATCTTGCATGTAACCTGGCACATGTGTTCCAACCAAAGTTATCTGAAATCCACATACAAAAAAACCTAATACTAATAAAACGTAACCTTTATGTGAAAATGCTTCAATTAAAGCTTCTGTAAAATTCTGATCTTTAATATTTGATGTAGAATTATTTTCTTTTTTTTTAGGGATAATAAATAGTGATGCGATTGCTCCAAATAAGATAAAATAAAGGAAGTATTTTAATGTTTGTTCCCACCCAACTGCTCCTAAAGTATATTTTGTAAATAATGGTGCAAGAAAATACCCAATTGATGCAGCGGCAGTTACAATACCTGTCGCGATGGTCCTTTGTTCATTAGAAAAATGTTTTCCAACTTCAGACACTGGTACGCTCATAGCAGTTGCACCTAAAGCCGTTCCAACTAAAACTCCAAGACTTATTTGAAAATAAATTCCAGTATTGGGTCCGGAGTAAAGCATAAAAATTCCAATACCAAAAATAACAAAACCAATAAAAACAGATTTACTCCCACCAAACTTATCTGCAAGCAAACCAAAAATAGGCGCGAACAAACCCCAAAATAACATTTGAATTCCAATAGCTAAACCGAATTCAGTTCTTGTGCAATTTAATCCTTCTTCAAACGCACTAAAAAATAAACCGAACGTTTGCCTTAATCCCATAGAGACTAAAATTGCTGCGCATGCAGCAAGCATTGTAATTAAAGCTATTCTATTTGGAATAAATTTTTGCACTACTTAACGTATCTTAAAGCAGATCTTAAATCACTAATTAAGTCTTTAGAATCTTCTAATCCAATATGAAGTCTTACTATGTGAAGATTTCTATCTTTATATTTTTTAAATTCTCTTTGAATGTCTTGATAAACAGCTAAACTTTCAAAACCTCCCCAGCTATAACCAATTCCAAATAGTTCCAATTTATTTACAAATTTAAAAACTGAATTTTTACTTTTCGCTTTAACCACTAGACCTAATAAACCAGTCGCTCCCTTGTAATACTTTTTCCAGTTTTTATAATTTTTAGTGCCTTTCTTATAGGGATATAAAATTTCTACAATTTTTTTTTGCTTAGATAAAAACTTTATAATTTCTTTTGTATTTTTTTCGTGTCGTTCAAGTCTTACATCTAAAGTTCTTAAACCTCTTATAACTAAATAAGCGTCATCTGGAGAAGCTCTATAACCTGACACTCTATTATAAAAATTTACTTTTTTAAAAACTTTCTTATTAACCGCAAGTGTACCAACCATTACATCTGAATGGCCTGAAAAATATTTTGTTGCTGAAGAAATAGACATATCAAAACCGATTTCTAAAGGTTTTAGAAATAAGGGTGTTCCCCAAGTATTATCTAAGGCTGTTATAATATTGTTTTTTTTAGCTAACTTAACTATTAAAGATAAATCTTGAAATTCAAAAGTATTACTGCCGGGGTTTTCAACAAATATCATTTTAGTTTTTTTTGTAACTTTATTTTTCAGATCATAAAAATTGTCTGGATTGTAAAATTGCGCCTTAACACCAAATTCTTTCAAAAGTTTTGACGTGATCATCCTTGTGGGGAAGTAAACGCTATCAGTCACTATTATTTCATCACCTGGTCTGCAGATACTCATAATAGCTAACGCTACTGAGGCAAAACCAGAAGGTGTCAAAAAAACGTGATGGGCCTTTTCCAGTTCTACAATTAAATTTTGTAACTGTGTGGTTGTTTGAGTACCGGCTCTTCCATAGTCATAATAGTCGACTCTTTTATTTTTAGATGGATCTTTATGTTTTAAAAGCTCCTGCATGCTTTTAAAAAATATTGTTGATGCTCTAACCACCGCTGGATTTGCAGATCTATTTACCTTGTCTTGTGCTGTATGTTTTAAAAACGTGCTTATGGACTTTTTCATAAAATAAGTATATTTCAAGTTTATTAACTATCGGCTAAATAAGATATAAAAAAGGAGGCAAAAATATGGGTTATCCCAAAAAACACCGTGGCAGAAGAAAAATTGGCTCAAAAAAAAGACGAGCGAGAAAAAGAAATAAAAAGAAATAATCAAAACATATTTTATGCATGAAATAGCTCAAATAAGAAAATTGAGTTTATGGATATTTTTAATTCCATTTTTAGCAATAAACCTTTGTCTGCTTATCTCTCAAAATTATATTTTTTTAGAAAATACAATTTTTGTAGTTGATCAAATAGGTAGATCTGGTTTCTCTATACCTTACTTAGACGGAAGTTTATCAATTAGTCGAGCATCAAGAACTTTCCCTCAATATTTGATTTTTAAACCAGCTATGATTTTAACAGCTGTTTTACTTTACTACTACTGGAACAATAACAACAAACTAGTTAATCAATATAAATCTACAAATATTAATTATAAATTTAAAACTTTTGGTATTTTATCAGCTGTGTTTTTGGCTATACATTCTATTTTTTTAGGAATTAAGTTTGATATTCAAATTTATAAACTTTTAAGAAGAGTGGTATTATTATTATTTATTATTTTTGAAATAATTGCTCAAGGAATTTTAGTGTATCATTTTTTTAAAATAAAAAATTTACTTGCTAAACTAATTAATATTAAAATACTTAATTTAAAGATAATTCTTGTTTCGGTTTTGGCAACAGTTGCTATTTTGAGCTTACCGATTTTACTTAATAAAGATAACACACATTTCAAACATGCATTGGAATGGAATTATTTTGTTGGTGTTGTGTTATTTTATTTATTTTCTAGATTTTTTTGGAAAAGAACCACATAAATTTCTAGGCTTTCGCCCAGAAATTTAGCAGTTTTGGCTCGTCGTTGTAGGCGCTACCGCCAAGCCGTCCCGATGAACTATTCTAGCGCTACTAGGTTCACCTTTCTGCCCTTTAAGCTTGAACCTCTCGGTTTTTCCCTAAATGGCCAGTTAAGAGTTGCCTCTTAATTAGTTTTATTGAAACATGTTTTTTAAAATAATTGTATCACCTTTTACGTTACATCAAGGTAGGTTGAATTGTACTGTGAGTTACGTGGATAAATTTTTATTAAAAGTCTTATGTATCCAGCCACCTCCTAGAACCTTATCCCCAACTTCATCTTTGGAATAAAAAACACATGCTTGTCCAGGAGAAACTCCTGTTTCTTTATCTAGAATTTCTACATTTGCAGTATTTTCAAACAAATTTATTTTTGCTTTCAAAAGCCTTCCTGTAGATCTTACTTTGATATTAACAATATTGTTAAACTCTTCTTTTGAACCTAAGATATTTAATTCTCTTAATTTAATTTCTTTAACTTCCAAACATTCTTTAGTTCCTACAATAATAGTATTTTTATCTGCATTAATATTAATTACGTATAAAGGATTATTGCTTGCTATTTTAATTCCTTTTCTTTGGCCAATTGTATAATTAATTATTCCTTCATGTTCACCTATTGGATTTCCTTCTAAATCAAGTATTTTTCCTGGCTTGAAAGATTCTGGTCTAAATTTTTTAATAACTGAAGCGTAGTCACCATTAGGTACAAAACAAATATCTTGGCTATCTGGCTTTTGAGCAACATTTAAGTTTAATTTTTCTGCTATTGATCTTGTTTCTGTTTTATCAATTCTTCCTAATGGAAATCTTAGATAATCTAACTGTTCCTGAGTTGTGTTAAATAAGAAATAACTTTGATCTCTACTTTGATCTTTTGCTCTATACATATTAGCGTGCCCATTCTTTTGCTCTCTTGCAACATAATGTCCAGTTACTAAAGCATCAGCTTTTAAATCTTTAGCATATTTAAAGAGGTCTCTAAATTTAACAGTTTGATTACATTGAACACATGGTATTGGGGTTTCACCAGCTGCATAACTATCTATAAATGAGTCAATTACCTCTGATTTAAATTTCTTCTGATAAAATAAAATTTTATGATTAATATTAATATTATCGGACACTCTTTTAGCATCTAAAATATCTTGACCAGCGCAACACTGTCTTCCCTCTTTTGATTGTTTTGTTTCATCGTATAATTTTAGAGTAATACCAGTTACATCATATCCCTCTTCTTTCATCAAAGCCGCAACAACAGAAGAGTCCACACCTCCAGACATGGCAACTACTACTTTGGTTTCTTTTTTAGGTTTATTAATTCCTAGAGAATTCATTATTTAAGTGTATAATCCAATTATTAATAATTTTCCATGATGCTTATTGATTTTGAACCAGGAGATTATGTTACTAATCCCGCAAATAAAGATTGGGGTTTAGGACAAGTTCAATCAATTATTGGCAATAAAATTACTGTAAATTTTGAAAACTATGGAAAAAGAGTGATAAATATAGAAAACATAATATTAGAAAAAGTAGAATGAATAGAGATGAGTTAAAAAAAATATCTAAAAATTTAATAGATACATTTAATACTGCAGGCCGGGATTCTATTGATCTTTATAAAAAAGGTTTAAAGATTAAGATCAAGGAAGATAAATCACCAGTAAGCAATGGTGATTTAAGAGTTAATGACTTAATTACAAATAAAATAAAAGAACTCACACCAAGTATTCCTATAATCTCAGAAGAAACTGTAGACTTTAAAATAAAAAATACTGCTAAAATATTTTGGTTAATCGATCCAATTGATGGAACTAAAGAATATATAGCTGGAAGAGATGAATATACTCTTAATGCTGCTTTAATAATCAATACTGTTCCAGTCTTGGGTGTTGTTGGAGTGCCTAAAAAAAATAGACTCTTTTATTCTTATGCGCCTGGTGATAGTTATTTAATCGAGTCTGGAGAAACAAAAAAAATTGATTGTAAAAAAAAACAACCTAAAGGAAAAATAGTTGCTTTGTCCAGTGCGCTGAAACCTCCAGATATAATTTTAAATAAATTAAAAGAATTTAACGTAAATTTAATTGTAAAAATGGCTAGCTCTTATAAATTTTGTGCTATCGCAAACGGTGAATATGATATTTATGCTGCTCGAGAAAGAGCTAATGAATGGGACTATGCAGCAGGTCATGCTGTTGCACAAAATGCTGGAGCAATTATTAAAACACTTGATGGAAAACCTTTTTTATACGGAAAAGAAGATTACAGAAACCCTAGTTTACTTATTAAACGTGCTAAAGATTTAAATGATTAAAACAATATTAATTATTATTTTATCTGTAATATTTTTTGGGGTTTTATTTTTTATTTTAGTGAGAAATGCACTTAAAAAAAAGTTGGATATTTTAGTTGAAGAAGAAAAAAAAAGAAAATCAGATAATTTTGATTAATTTGTGAAACTCGACTGTTTCTAAATCTAAAACTCTTTTAGATAATTCAAAACTAAATCCGCCTCTTGCCAAAATGCCCATATCTTTTTTATAAAACAATTCACGGTTAGCTTCTGGTCTTAATGGTCCTATTCTTCTTCTTTTGCAAAGCTTTAAAGCTGATACAAAATCTGGTTCTATCTCGTCTTCCTTAATCTTATCGATACTGTGTTTTATATATTTGCTATCAATGCCTTTATTTCTTAGAGACTGATTAATTTTATTTAAAGAGTACCCTCTTCTTAAAAACAATCTGGCCTTAGAGTCAGAATATAATTCATCATCTAAAATTTTATTTTTTTCAAGGCTTAAAATAATTTCATCTATTATCGCTGTTACTTCTTTTTTAGATTTTGTTCCTTTTATTTTAGTCAAATATTTTTTTAATAAATGTACTTTTAGCTGTTGTTTTGATGGGTTATACTTTTCTAAATATGAATATGCTAAGTCTCTAAGATTAGTAGTTAAATCTTCAAAATCACTTTTATTAGCTGTGGGATTCATTAATCTAATATACTATATTATTTTTAATGATAAATAATTTATTGTCTTTATTAACTTTAGAAAATATTTACTTACTTGCTAATTGGGGTGTTATTCCTTTTTGGCTACTATTGATTGCTTTACCTAATAATCAAATAACTAATTTTTTTGTGCAGTCTATAATCATACCACTTCTTCTCGCAGTTAGTTATGCATATCTATCGTATAAAATTTATCTCGATGGAAACATTTTAGGTGGGTTTGAGCTTTATAGTGGGTTAGATGGATTGTACTCAATGTTTGCTAACGAAACTTTACTGTTAATTTTTTGGTTACATTTTTTAGCAATAAGCTTATTTACAGGTGCCTGGATTGTCAGAGATGCTAAAAAATTCATAATTCCAAAAATAATAATTATTCTATCTCTAATTTTAACTTATTTTACGGGTCCAGTTGGTTTAGTTTTTTATTGGTTTATTAGAATTTTCTTTGCTAAAAAAATTAGCTTTAATGATTAAACCATTCGATTTTTATTTTGATTTTATCAGTCCATACTCGTTTCTTGCTCATAAAGAAATAAGAAAAATTGAAAATAAAATAAATATCAAGATAAGATATAAGCCGATATTACTAGGGGGGCTTCACAATTTACATGGAATCAAAGCTCCTGCTTTTATTCCAGCAAAAGCAAAACATATGATAAAGGACTGCAAATTAATTGGCGAAAAAAACAATGTTAAATTTAAATTTAATTCATATTTTCCGATCAGAAGCCTAAATTTAATGCGAGGGGTCTTAGTTGCTGAAGAAGATAATATAAAAAGTTATTACATTGACAGTATTTTTAACACAATTTGGCAAGATGGATTAAATATGAATGATGAAATAGTTGTTCACAAGGTTCTTAAAAACTTAAATATAAATCCTAAAACTTTTTTCTTAAGATCTACTTCATCCTTAATTAAAGACTCCTTAAGAGACAAAACTAACGAAGCATATGAAAAGGGTATTTTTGGTGCACCAACCTTTGTATCAAATAATAAAATTTTTTGGGGCCAGGATAGAATTGAGTTTGCTTTAAAAGAAGCAAACAAATAAGTTATTTTTTTTCTTTCTCAACTATATTAAATCCAATTTTTTTAAGAGCGTCAAAACCACCATCAACATGTGCAATATTTTTAAATCCCATATCAACTAATGATTTTGTTGCTAAAGCTGAACGCCACCCTAAAGCACAAAATAAAACCATTTTTTTAATATCTTTAATTTTGTTTGATTTGTAATATGAGCTTTCTGGATCCAACCAAAATTCAAGCATACCTCTTGGTATATGCTTAGAGTTCTCTATAGTTCCTTCTTTCCAGAGCTCCCTTATATCCCTAACATCAATTAAAGTGATTTCTTTTTTTTCAGCTAAAATTTTAACATCACTTGGCTTTAAAGTTTCAATATTTTTTTGAGCCTCTTCTACTAATGTTTGTGACGATTTAATACTCATAGATGTAATTACTAAACTAATATATATATTTTACTATAGTGAAAAATATTAAAAATACAAAAAAAACAAGTTTTATTAAAAAAAATTTTATAAAACTTTGTCGTAAACTTGGTTACGAAATCATTGACCAAAATAAGTTTGAAATTCCAACGCTAAACAAAAAAATTAATGATGATTTAAGTAAGCTCGGTTATAATTCAATCAATTTGCCTTTGGGAGAAGTAAAAATTACCAGAAAAGTAAGAGCTTTAGATATAATAATAAGAACATGTGCTAGCGTTACTATGTTAACGCAAAATAAAACTCGATTATTTGAGAAAGAAAAAATCGAGTATACTTTGAGAACTATTCATTCTTTGTTAAATGCTGTTAAATTAAGCAATCAATTGCAAAATTTAAATATAAATTTTAAAATTATCGACCATAATTCCGCTGAACACTGTTTAAAAAAAATTGAAAATATTTTTAAAAATTTTAATACAAAATATACTTTAATTAATTTAGATGTAGAAAAATTTAGAAATAAAATTCATCAAACTAATCAAAGAGGGGAAATGGTGACCTTTAATCAAATGTCTAACATGGCTAATATACATCAGTCACTTTTAGAAGCTAAGAAATCGGAAGATTTAATCTATTTTGTAGAAGACGATTACATTCACAATAAAGACTCAATAAATGAGATGATTTTTACCTATGAAAGAATTTCATCACAATTTAATAAAGAAATTATTCTTTGTCCGGCTGATTACCCTTATCTGTACACTAAAACTGATGCAACTCAAAATTTTCTAGGTAATAAATATCATTGGAGAAAAGTAAATGAAACTTTATGTACTTTTTTAACAAGTAGACTAATGATTGAAAAACATTGGGATAAATACATTAGTATGTGTCAAGAAGAACATGCTCCTTTTGAAAAACCTATGCATGATATTTATGAAAAAGAATTATGCATTTCACCAATCCCATCTTTAGCAATACACTTTACAAACATTAATTCTATTTTTGGTTTATCACCTAATATAGATTGGAAAAAAGTTTGGGATGAAAATGAAATATAAATAAAAAAGGCCCGATTACTCGGGCCTTTTTTTTATTAAACTTATTGAGGGAAAATAAGCTTTAATCTCTAATTGAATAAGCAGTAACACCTATCTCAGACTTATCCGTACCTTGTTTTTCTGCTGCTTTACTTATTCTCAAACCTACTGTTGCTTTTAAGGCTTTGAAAACTAAGTATGAAAGCACGAAACTAAATACACATACTGATAAGGTTCCTACTAACTGAGTTCCAAAAGATGTATCACTATTAGTTAATGGCACTACTAATGTTCCAAATATTCCGGCAAACATGTGTACTGGAATCGCTCCTACTACATCATCTATACCAAAATTTTCTAACATTTTAGTTCCAAAATACATAATCAATGCACCTATTGAACCAATTACTATTGCTAATCCAGGTGTTGGAGTTAGTGGTTCTGCTGTAATTG
>Ga0233444_10004592_pt1 | contig 13131 bp, 10 predicted proteins | sample SI_124_October20_6_FD_182792 | JGI IMG/M metagenome (GOLD analysis project Ga0233444, IMG submission 182792) | Seawater microbial communities from Saanich Inlet, British Columbia, Canada - SI_124_October2016_10_MG | ecosystem: Environmental > Aquatic > Marine > Inlet | place: Canada: British...
ATTTTAATATCAATATTTTTTTTGTAATTTCTTTTCATTCAAAAAAAAAAATATATCAAAAAAATTTTATATCTTTTTTAAAAGAAGATATTGCAGGTTTTATATTAGCAAACATATTTACATTTTCTATTTTTTTTGTTTTTGAGATAAATTTTAAAATTGACTTACACACATTGTATCTCAACGTTTACTTATTAACTGTCTTAGGAATATTAAAATTATACTTTAATAACCTTTATCAAAATTTAATTAATAAAAACATTATTCAAAAAAATATAATGTTAGTTGGCACATATGATGAGTTAAAAATAATATTAAAAGAAAAATTTGAAAAAATTTTCGTATTCAAATGCTGCTTAATCACAGATTTTAAAAATCATGATAAAAAATACCTTAGAAGTGAATTTAAATTTCCTATTTTTAACGAAGATGAAGATATTAGATCTATACTAGAATATCATTCACTTGGACAAATTTGGATTATGAATGGAAAAGATAAAAAAAAAAATAAAGCTTTTAATAAAATTATTCAATTTTCAGTTGATACAATTGATATAAATTTAGATGATAATATTAATCTAAAAGGTAAGCAACTTTTAGGCAATAAGTTTAATTATGAATTTTTTGAGTACTCAAGGTTTTATGGTGTTAGTTTGTTTATTAAAATTTTAATTGATAAAGTTTTTTCTATTATATTTTTAATTATATCTAGTCCAATCTTATTAATATCTAGTATTTTTATTTATTTAGAAGATGGTTTCCCTATATTATTTACACAAAATAGAACTGGTTGGGATGGGCGAAGATTTAAAATCTATAAATTAAGATCTTTGAAAAAAATAAGTTTTGATAAAACAAAACAAGTGACGAGAGATGATCAAAGGTTATTGAAAATTGGAAAAACGATTAGAAGATATAGTATAGATGAACTTCCTCAATTTTTTAATGTTTTAAATGGAGATATGTCAATAGTAGGCCCTAGGCCACATATGGTTGAGCATGATATTCATTATTCAAACTTATTTTTTAATTTTCTTAAAAGACACAAATGCAATCCAGGATTAACTGGATGGGCTCAAGTTAATGGATTAAGAGGAGCAACTCCAGATCCAAGTATAATGAAACGAAGAATGGAATTTGACTTATGGTATTTAAATAATTGGACGATTTGGCTTGATTTTTATATTATTTTTAAAACTTTTTATGCATTAATTAAATATAAAGGAGATTAGTCAAAACAATTTGATTTTTATTAATTAGTATCTTTAGCATTATCTAGTTATTTTCCATAGTTAATACCATCAAAAATAGATTTAAAAATTTTTTTTTCATTATTGTCTTTAATTTCATGTAGGTTAAAATTATTATTTTTATCATTAGTGTAGCAAAAGCTCATTTGTGCCTTAGTAAAATTCTTACTTAATGAAATAAAAAAAAGAACCACCATAGATACAAAATTTTCAATTTTATTTACTCTTTTTTTTTGAAATTTAGTAAATATATTTTTATAAACAAAATTATCTAAATTAATTTTTTTAACATCTCTAAACCATGTTCCAAGATAATATTTCTTAACTATTTTTATAGTTTTTTTTTCAATCTTTTTATTTTTAAAAAAAAATACTTTTGAATGAGCATATTCCATTTTTATTATTTTTTTTTTAAACCAAAAAACCGTGTTTAGAAAAGAAATCTTAGGTTCAGATAATATACAAATTAATGAAATTAGAAGAAAAGATAGCAAATTCCATTTTTTTTCATTTAATTTTAAATATAAAAATAATTTTAACCAAAGAGGTTTTGAAATATTGTATTTATTTAAAAAATTAATACTTTTTTTCCTAGCTGAAAAATAATTTTTGAAAATATAAGATTCAGGATTTATCCAATATTCACCTACTGGTTTTAAATTTGACCAATTAATTTCAACAGAAAAAAAACCAGAAGAGATTCTACTAGGACAAATATGTAATTCGTAGTAATTATTATATTTATCAAAAGCAACAATTAAATTACCGTAAAAATCTTCTTTGTACATTATTTGGCTTATGTTCAATTCGCTTAAACAAGATTTAAATATTGATTGGACTTTGTTAATTTTACTTTTATCTTTTATAACAACATCCATATCTCTACCTAATTTTCTTGGATAGTTATTTAGACCACCAACAACTACCCATTTAATTTTATTTTTTTTCATTTTTTTTGAAAATAAATTAAATAGTTTAAATTTTAATATGTTATTTTTTTTTAAATTTGTTTTCATTTATATATTTTTGAATAAATATTTGCATTTAATAAACTAACAGTATTTTCCCAAGAAAAATTTTTTAAAACCATTTTCCTCGCTGATATACCTTTATATTTTAATTTTTTATTTATTTTATCTTTCAGTATCATTTTTAATTTTTTATTAAGGTCAGATATAGTTAAATTATTTATAATGTATCCTGCTTTTCCATTTTTAACATATCTTGAAAGATTTGTTGGCTTTGAAACTATTAGTGGCATTGCCAACATTGCAGATTCCAGAACTGATAGAGGCATTCCCTCCCATCTTGAGCAGTGAATAAAGGCGTCGCTTTCCTTTATAATTTCGTCTTTATCTTTGTTAAATTTTACACCATAGAATGTTACATTGTTTCCAAGATCTAAATTTTTAACAATATTTTTTAATTTTTTTTTATCAGCTCCGTCTCCAATTATATCTAACTGTACATTAATTCCTTTTTTTTTTAATGAATATAATGATGCCAATATAATATCTAGACCTTTTTGTTTTATGTTTATTCTACCGCAATAGTTAATTCTTAATATACTGTTATTAGTGTAATTTTTTTTGTATTTATTTTTGTATGTAACACCATTGTGAGCTATCCCATACTTAGTTTTAGTTGACTTAATAATATCACTTTTAGCAATAGCGTGAATTAAAGATGCTCCTTCAATCAACTTATCCTCAAATATTTTTTTATAAAAATATTTAAATATAAAATTTTTGTTAGATGCATACCCACCATGAGGAGACAAAATCCATTTAATTCCATAATTTTGTATTTTTTTTGACATTTTATAATATTCATAAATGTAAACTGAATGAAAATGAAATATAATTTTTTTTTTTAAATAATATTTGTTCTTGATAATTTCTTTATCTAAAAAATTAAAAATTTGGTTTTGTTTTAACAAGTTTAATTTATATGTGTGATTATGTTTGTGGCTATTTATGTTATTGGTAATTCCCCATACCTCGACGTCAGTACCATTCTTTTTTTGAACTGTTGCAACATTATGAATCCATTTATTTACTCCATTCAAAGTATTTGGATCAGCCCTACCTTTTACAACATGAATTATTTTAGTTTTTTTCACTTTTGACCTTAAATAACCTAAATGACAAATATGTATTTAAAAATTAATTATCATTGATTATAAGTTATAAACAACTGAGTATTAACAGCAAACAAAAAAATGAAAATTATAAATTTAATTTTTAAATTAAAAAATTTTTCAAATATTTTATTTGATCAGGCAATAGTAAGTGGATCGAATTTTTTGCTTTCAATATTCATCTTAAGATTTTTAGGTACTGAAATATTTGGTATTTTTAGTTTTTTGTGGCTATTTATTCTTTTTTTAAATTCTATTCAAATGTCATTAATAATTTCACCAATGATGAGTAATTTTCCAAAACAAAACTATAAAAATAGAAATAAATATTTAAGTGGCATTTTTTTATATCAAATTCTTTTTTGCTTATTTTTTGGTACTTTACTTATTTTATTTATCAATATTGGTGGAAACAAATTTAATAATTTTAATATTTCAAAATTTAGTTATTCACTTGTGTTTTTATTTATATTTATGCAACTTCAGCAATTTTTTAGAAGATTATCTTTTTTAAATAAAGACTATAATAAAGCAATTATTTCAGATTTAATATCATATTCTATTTTATTTATTTTAATAATCTATTTTGAAATAAGTAAATTATTAAACCTTGATCTATTAATATGGTTATTAGGCATTTCTTTTTTTTTTGGAAACATTATTTTTATTTTAGATATATTTAAATTTAAAATTAATTTTTTCAATTTTTTAAATAGTTTTTGTAACAATTGGAAAATATCAAAGTGGCTTTTTTTAACTTCGTTATTACAATGGTTTTCTGGTAATTTTTGGATCATTAATACTGGACTTATTTTAGGTCCTTATGCTCTTGGTGTTCTTAGAGCTTGTCAAACAATTATAAATATAACTAACTTAGCATTTCAATCTTTTGAGAATCTTTTTCCATCTAAATTTAGTGAAATCTATATAAATAAAGGAAAAAAACATTTTAAAGAATATTTTATAAATTTTATTAAAAACGGTTTGGTTTATATTGTGCTTACAATAATTTTTATTATTTTTTTTTCCAAAAAAATATTAATTATAGTTTTTGGATTAGATATTTCACAATACAGTAAAATTTTGATTTATTTATCTTTAATTCTACCAATTACATTCTTAATTTTTCCTATTACTTATTCATTGAGAACAGTGGGAAAGACAAAATATATTTTTATTGGATATTTATTATCTAGTTTGTTTACTTTATCATTTTCAAATATTATTATTTCTAAATTTGATATGCCTGGGACAGTGCTAGGACTTTTTCTATCCTCAATAATTGTACTTTTAGTTACCTTTTATAGCTACAAAAAAAATATTGAATGAAAATTTTATTATCTGCATATTCATGTGAGCCGAACAAAGGATCAGAATCTGAGGTAGGATGGAGATGGGCAACAGAATTGTCAGCTAAGGGAAACGATGTATACGTTATTACTAGATCAAATAATCAAAACAATATCAATGAAGAATTAAGTAAAATTAATATCAAAAATTTGAAATTTCTGTATTTTGATTTCCCTCCCTGGATAATAAAAATTATTAAAGGACATTTTAATAAATTTTCTTATATTTATTTTTATCTATGGCAAATTGGTATTTATCTTAAATTTAAAAATTTTATTAAAAATAATAGCTTTGATTTTATTCATCATGTAACATTTGTAAGTTATAGATTTCCAAGTTTTTTATCATTATGCAATGTTCCATTTATTTATGGTCCTTTGTCTGGAGGTGAAGAAGTTCCTATTAAACTAAGAAAATCTTTCAATATGAAAGATAAAATTAAAGAGTGGTTTAGGGATATAAGTAATAAAGTAATAATTTTTTCCCCATTTGTAAATATGACATTTAAAAGATCGAACAAAATAATAGTTAACACTGAAGCTACAAAAAAAAAAATTCCAAAATCATACCATCATAAAACATATGTCGAATTAGCAATTGCTATAGATGAACAAAAATTAAACACAGCTAAAAACATAAATTTTTATCAAGAAAGATTAAATTTATGTTTTGTTGGAAATTATGAGCATATTAAAGGTATTAACATAATATTAAAAATTATTAAAAAATTAAAAGTAAATAATCACAAATTCTTTTTTAATTTTATTGGATCAGGTTCGCTAGAAAAATATATTAAAGAAAGTTTGAACAAAAATGAATTAGTAGATTGTGTAAAAATTCATAAAAAAATCTCTCATGATAAAATTTTTGAATTTATGAAAAAAAATCAATTATTGGTATTTCCTGCTCTCAGAGATTCTGGTGGAATGGTTTTATTAGAAGCTATGAGTATTGGATTGCCCTCAGCCATTCTATCATTAGGCGGACCATCACAGATTGTAAATAAAGATTGCGGTATTATTATCAATTCTTTAGAAAGAAATGAAGATGAAATTGTTAATGATTTTTATTTTCAATTAGAAGAAATCATCAATGACAGAAATAAACTTAAACAAATGTCGATTAATTGTGTAAAAAGAATTAAAATTTTTTCTTGGAAAAATAAATTAAATAAAGTGTATGATAATAAATAGCTAAAATTTTTTTATTTTTTATTTTTTTTATAAATTAATAATTTTAGAGTAAAAAATGTCTTGTTTTTAAATGAGAGTTTTATTTAGCCAACTCATATTTTAATATGCTTAATTAGAATTAAAATTTAATTAAAAAATTAAATGAAAATATTAAAAAATAAAATATATATTGCCTTAATTTTGTTCCTTTTGGGACCACCAGCTTTTAGAAATTATAATTTAGATTTTCATGCAAGTTCTGGTGATAGTGATATTTGGTTTTATATAAAAATTTTTTCATATTTTGTAATTTTTTTTTTAATATTTGAAATTAAAAAATTTAATGAATTAATAACTTACCAAAAGAGCTTCATATCAATTGGATATTTTATCGGAATTATATTTTTTTTTTTATCGTCATTAATTGCTGATAATAAATTCAGTTTTCTTTATACAGGTTTTTATACATTTGGTTTTGTCTTTTACATTTTTTTAAAAGAATTATTTAAAACCTTAGATGAAGAGAATTTTATAAAGATTATCAAAATTGTAAATTTAATTTTCATCTGTTTAATACTGTTAACTTTCTTTTTAAGTTTTACTTATCCTGATATTGTTGGTTCAAGGAAATTTGAAAAATTTAGTAGAATTTCTGGAAATAAGTTTTCAGATTTTAAATTTATTCCCATGATTACTTTTATAATAAGTTTGTATTTTTTCTTGAACTCTAATAATTTTGAAAAAAAACAAATTATATATTTATTAATATCTTTAATTGCTTTAATCAGTTCTTATACTAGGTCAATTATTTTTATTTGCTTCTTTATAAGTTTAATTCTAATTTTTTTTCCAACAATTAATAGACAAAACTCTATTTATAAAACTAAAGTTTTTTTTATTTTTATAATCACTAGTATTTTTTTAATTTTATTTTCAAAAGACTCTTTAATCGAATTTGTTACCAGACAAGGAACAGTAAGTATTTATGATTTATCTGGTAGAAATTTAATTTGGTCTTATTCTTTAGAATTAATGAAAGATAGATTCTTTGGATATGGGTTGGGCTCTGGGTTTAAAAATATATTTACAAATCTGGAAAATATGGAATTTAATTATCAAATATTAATTATGAAAAATATAGGTTCAACACATAATTTTTTTTTAGAAATATTGGTTTCGGGTGGATGGCTGCCTTTCTTTCTTGTTATTATAATTCATTGTCATATTTTATTAGCCACTTTTCAAAATATTCTAAAAAAAAAAAATAATGTTTTAATACTTTTGTTTTCACTATTTTTATGTGTTAATTGTTATTCTCTTTTTGAAGTTCACACGTTAGTACCCGCTTCTAATTCATTTGCATTTTATTGGATTTTATTATCCTTAATAACTGCAAAAAATCTTCAAATTAATGATGAAATATCAAGAAAAAAACTCAATCATATTTAAATGATTTTTAAAAACTATGATTATAGATAAAAAAAATAACATATATGAAAAATAATAATCAAATCAAATTAGAAAAAATAAAATTTATAATCTCTGATTTAAAATTAAATAAAAAAATTCATTTTACTGAATTTTTAAATTTCAATAAATGTATTACTTATTTTGAAAAAGAAAATTTCATATTGAAGTTCAACTTTGATAAGACTTTTTTAAATTTTAGTATCAATGAGGAAATAGGTTATAAAAACAGAGTTAATTTTAGTAAAATTTATAATATTCCTAAATATGAAACATTACTTAGTTCAGAAGAAATACATGTCTCAAAAATAGAATTTTTAGGAAAAAAAAAGGGAAATTATTTTAATGGTAATCAATTCATCAATAATACTCATTTTAAAAATAATTTGTTCAAAAAAAATGTAAGTTTTTATTTATTAAATATTAAAAAGAAATATGATTCAATACTACTATTAGAAGATAAAAAAAAAATAAATCACGAGATAAATCTTTTTTTAAAAAACGAAGGTGAATTTATATTACCTGTAAATATATCTCATGGAGATTTTGTGCATTGGAATACAAGAATATTTAAATCAAAATATTATTGTTATGACCTAGAACAATATGATGAAGAAAGATTGTATTGTTATGATATTATACATTGGTATTTAATGCCATTTCTTCAAAAGATTAATTTTACTAAATCGAAATTTTTTAAAAATAAAATATTAAAACTATTTAATATTTTTCTGAAAAATAAGTTAAAAGAAACTTTTCCTGAATTTCAAAAAACTGATTACTATAAATTTTTGTTTTTATATTTATTTGAAAAAAAAATGTATTATTTGATGCTAATTAATTCTGGTAATATTTTGGAAAAAACAAGTTCAGTTTATTACAATCAACTTATTTATTTAAATTATACAATTCAACACCTTATTGACAATATTTTAAAAATTAATGAAAGATAATATTATCATATCAATTGTTGGTCCCGATGGATCTGGTAAAACATCAATAATAAATAAATTAATGGAAAAGTTATCTAGCAAAAAAATTAAATATAAATGTTTTCATTTAAAACCTGAGTTATTAAAAAAAAATAACCCTGTTTCTGATCCACATAATCAAATACCTAGATCAAAATTTTTAAGCTTTTTAAAAATTATATATTGGTTAATTTTATTTAGAGTCTATTTTTCTTTGAGATTATTCAGTAAAACAAAAATATATATCTTTGATCGTTATCCAGACGATTTATTAATTGATTATAAAAGGTATAGATTTAAATTAGATGATAAAATCACAATCGCGTTATTAAAATTATTTCCAAGACCTTCAATTTGGATAAACATGACTGGAGATGCAAACGAAATTTGGAATAGAAAAAAGGAAATTAAACTTGAAGTTTTAGGCAAACTATTAATTAAATATTCAAATTTTGTTAAAGATAAAAATCATTTAAATATTAAAAAACTTGATGAATATGAAAAAATTTATAATTTTATCTTTAATAATCTAAAATGATCAATAAAAAAATTGTAATCTGTGCTGTTATAAAGAATGAAGCCAAAAATATCAAAAATTTCTTTTATTTGATTAAAAAAATATCTAATTTTTTTTTAGATTATCATGTCATTATAGTTGAGTCCGATTCTACCGATGAAACATATAAAATTACTGGTAATATAATGAAAAATTTTAAAGGCAAACTTATTAAAACTAAAACAAATATTAATTGGCCAAGAACAAAAAAAATTTCTCATTGTAGAAATATTTATTTAAAATTAATTTCTTCAAATAAAAAAATACATAAGTTTGATTATGTTTTAGTTATTGATGCAGATAATGTTAATAATCAACTTCACTTAAAATCACTTATAACGACGCTTAAAGATTTACCTAAAAATTGGATTGGAGTATTTCCTAATCAAAAATTTATTTATTATGATTTATATGCTCTTAGAATTAAAAAATTATTTGATTTTGATTGTTTTGAAAAAATGATTTCAAGTTTAAATTTATTAAGTCCCAATCAATCTTATTTTAAGAATATTTTTAAGAATTATTTTATTTTAAATAAATTTAAAAAAAGATTTATTAAAGTCGAGTCTGCATTTGGCGGCCTGGGTATTTATAAATTAAAATATGTTTTAAATAAAAGATACTCATCTTTAAACGGCAAATATTGTGAACATGTTTTTTTTAATAAAAGTTTATATAAGAAAAATAATTTTTTATACATTGATAAGAAATTTTTTAACTCATATGGCTTAAATGAGCATTTTTTTAAAGGAATTATCTATTCATTATCTAGTTATTTCTCCAAAAAATTAGTGAATTCTCTAAAATTTAATTATGTTGATAAAGAAAATTAAAATACTTAATTATAAAATTTCAATAATAACACTTAAGTTGTTTAAAGATAAATTAAATCAAATTTTAAAACTTAAAAGAAAATCCTACATATGTGTTTCTGCCGTACATGGTGCTGTTGAAAGTTTTTATAACAACAAATATAAGATTTCACATGATAAAGCTGATATTGCTGTGCCTGATGGCAGGCCTATTTATTGGGCGTTAAAATTGTTGGGTAATTCAAAAGTAGATCATTTACCAGGCTATTTTGTTGCTAATGAGATTTGCAAGTTAGCAAATATTAAAAAGTATAAAATCGGGATTTATGGAAGTACCGAAGACGTTCAACAAGATTTTATTAAGAATATTAAAAAAAAATATAAAAATATAAAATTTACTTATTTATTTTCTCCTCCATTTAGAAAATTAAGTGTTAAAGAAGTAAAAAATATCCATAAAGAAATTAATAAATCAAAAGTTGATATATTATTTGTAGCTTTGGGTGCTCCTAAGCAAGAAATTTGGATGTATGATAATTATAAAAAAATAAATTGTGTATCTATTGGCATTGGAGCAGCAATAGATTTTATATCTGGAAATAAGAAGATGGCTCCAAAATTTATGGAATTTTTAGGTTTAGCTTGGTTATTTAGGTTATTGTCCGAACCAAGACGTTTATTTTGGAGATACTTTGTTACCAATATTTTATTTATAGTTCTATTTTTTTTTCAAATCATTGGTCTAAATAAATAATAAGTCTCATATTATTAATTTAATTTAAAAAAGGTATTAATTAGGGCTAATTAATTAAGTTAATTATGTAACTAATAGCTATCAACATATTTAGAAATGGTTTTAAATAAAATTAATGTTATCAATAATAAAAAATGATTAAAAATAAAAAAATATTAATTGTTGGAGCTGGTGGTTTTATAGGGGGTCATTTAGTTGATCGATTAATAAAAGATGGTAATTCAATTGTAGCAACAGATATAAAACCTAAAGAATATTGGTTTCAAGATTTTAATGAATCTGAAAATCATTATGCAATGGATATGAAGGATATATCCAACTGTCGAACAGTTGTAAAAAATATTGACTATGTTTTTAATATGGCCTGCAACATGGGTGGGATGGGCTTTATTGAAAATAATAAAGCTGAATGTATGCAGTCAGTTCTGATAAATACAAATTTATTGATTGCTTGTAGAGAAAGTAAAGTTCAAAGATATTTTTTTTCATCAAGTGCATGTGCCTACAATACAACAAAACAACAAGATGTATTTATTGAAGGTTTAAAAGAAGATGATGCATATCCAGCAAATCCTGAGGATGGTTATGGTTGGGAAAAATTGTTTAGTGAGAGAATGTGCAGACATTTTATGGAAGATTATGGTTTAGAAGTAAGAGTTGCAAGATATCATAATATTTACGGACCTTACGGCACTTATGATGGAGGAAGAGAAAAAGCCCCGGCTGCTTTATGTAGAAAAGTTATTCAAGCTAAAAAAGAAAATAAAAATGAAATTGATGTTTGGGGAGATGGTGAGCAAACGAGAACATTTCTCTATGTAGATGAATGTGTTGAAGGGACTTTAAGATTATTTGAGTCAGATCATTCAGATCCTATTAATATTGGAAGCGACGAACAAGTTTCTATTAATCAAATGATAGAAATTATCGAAAATATTTCTAAAGTTAATAAATTGAATAAAAATTATCAATTAGATAAACCTAAAGGTGTAAGAGGCAGATCTAGTAATAATGATTTAATAAAAAAAGTTCTAAACTGGAGTTACCAAATGAGCTTAAAAGATGGATTGACCAAAACTTACAAATGGATTGAAAGTGAAATGAGCAAAAAAGGTTCAAATTTAAATAGATTTACTAAATCTTAATAAGAATAAAAATTGGAATAAATTATTGTTCCGTCATTAATCGTAAATTAACTCTTAAAAGATGAGTCAATTAGCCATTTTTTTTCTATGGACATTCCTTTTTAAATAAATAAACCTGAAGTTGTATTATGATTAAAATTTTTTCTATTAAAGAAATAGTTGATGCCTCAGAAGGATTATTAAAATCACAAAATCAAAAAATTGATAAAAATTTAAACTTAAATAACATTCAAAATAAAATATCCAATCCCTCAAAGTCATTTGATAAACCTTTGGTTTTAGAAAAAGAACTTGAAATTAATGATGAGGTAACAAATAATAATTATCAAAATATTAACGAAGAAAAAAAAAAACAATATTTTAAGCTGAATACTAATAATGAAAATTATAGTGATCACCAAGAAATAGTTAATGAATTGTATATGCTATTTAATAAAAAAGTTAAAAAGAGCACGATAAAAATTATTATCGATCAACAAAAAGAAATTAAAGAATTAAGAAATAATCTATCTGAATTAAGAAAAAAAGATTACCAAAACTTAAAAATAAACAAAGAGCTTAAAGATAAAATATCAGATTTAGTAAATAATGAGAAGATTTTGAATTTAAAAATTACTCAAATTCAAAATAAATTAGAAAACTCAATTGAAAAAGAAACTGAACTTAAAAATATTAACAAAAATTTAGAGGCTGATCTTCTAGAGATGAAGAAATCATTATCCTCAATAAAAGAAATTAACAAAGCAATAGAAAATTCTAAATCAAAATTACAGACTAAAATTGAAGACCTGATAACTTACCAAACTAAATTAGAAGAAAGCAATACTGCAAATGAAAATAACTTATTAATTTTAACAAATTCAAAAAATAGTCTTTTTAACGAAAATGAAAAACTTAAAAATGAATTAAAATTAATGACTGAAAATAAAGAGATTTTAATTAATAATAATATTAATCTTCAGAATGAAGCTTCACTTTTATTAAAAAATAAAAAGTTGTTAATTGAAATAAATGATAAATATCAAAAACAATTAGATGAGTTAAAAATAACTCAAAATAGTTTTGATGAAAAAAATTCTGCTTTAACAAAAGAACTAAGTATAGCTGAAGATGAAAAACAGAAGATTTTTGATATTAATAAAACTCTTAAAGAACAAAATAATAATATTCAAATAAAAATGGATTTAGTTACTAAAGAAAAAATTGAACTTGAAAAAAATAATACTGAGCTAAATGAAAAAAATGAAGGTTTAGTCGATAAAATAGATTTTATTAATCAAAGTAAGCAAAAAATTATTGAAAATAACATAAAATTAAAAAATGAAATTTCAAATTATATTTCAAATGAAAATTTGTTATTAAAGACAAAAAAAGATCTTGAAGATGAAAATCTTTTAATTAAAACTCAAAATAGTAAATCCTCTAATGGAGATAGTGAAAAATTACTTCAAACTATGAATAAAAACTTACAAAATGAATTATTATCTATCAAAGAAAATGAACTTAAATTAATT